>NPIF01000122.1_pt2 | contig 178325 bp, 171 predicted proteins | sample 8637461 | NCBI WGS metagenome assembly NPIF01 (sample SAMN07420641, study PRJNA396082) | bioreactor metagenome | isolation source: sample BR12 brine-fed electro-methanogenic bioreactor BR | place: Japan: Kochi | collected 2016-12-09 | reverse complement strand
AACTGAAAACTGAAAACTGAAACCTGAAAACTGAAAACTGAAAACTGAAACGCCCGTTCTGACTCCAGCCACCCTTATCCATTATCCCTTATCCATTCACCCTTATTTCCTTATCCCGGCGCCCAAAGAAAAACCCGCACAGGCAAGGTGTGCCTGTGCGGGTCGGAGGCCCCAAATGGGGGAGGGAGGGGTCAGTGGGTGATCTTGTTCTCGTGGCACTCCACGCAGCCCACCTCCGTGCCCTTGGCCAGGGTCACGGTTCCGCCGCCTTCCTTCCGCGGCAGGGTGCGCTCGGCGGCCGTGCGCGAGAGCACGGTGCCCAGGCCGTCGGTGCCGTGACAGGTGGTGCACAGCTCCGGCTGCTTGTCACCCAGGTCCTCGTGACCATTGACCCAGCGGGTGTCGTTCACCGGGTGCATGCCGTGGGGACCGTCGAGGGTGATGCCGAGGCTGCCCGGCTCGTGGCAGGTGTCGCACTCGATGATGGTGCCCGAGTGGCCCTGGAGCTGCTTGGCCGTCACGTTGTCATTGGCCATGGGATTGGGGTTGGGGAAGATGGCGTGGGTGCTGCCGTGGCAGCCTTCGCACATCACTCCGCCGTGGCCGTTGCTGAGACGGTAGAGGCTCTCGTTCTCGGCGAAGCGTGAATCCGCCACCTTGATGGGCTTGGCATCCGGTTCGCCGAGGATGTAGGCCTGCAGCAGGCGGATGCCGTCCGGGGCCACCACCGCGCCGGCCGGGTGGTTGGGGCTGGCCGCGTCGCCGGTGTGGCACGACTGGCAGGCCGGCTCGCTGGCCCAGGGGATGCGCTTGCCCAGGTCGAGCCCGTCGGGCGCCGGGTTGGCGGCGCTGAGCTGGCCGGTGAAGTCGTTGCCCACCTGCTCCATGTTGCCGTGGCAGTCCTGGCAGACCACGCCGCCGGCGGCCATGGCGCCGCGCAGGCACTGGGTCTGCTTGCCCGGGTGGCACTGGTAGCAGGTCTCCTGCAGCACGTACTCGGTCACCGTCAGGCTGGCGTCCGCGCCCGGGTAGACGGTGTTGGCCGGCTGGTCGCGCGCCGGGTCGTCCGGCGTGGGCATCTGCGGGAACACGTCGCCGCCACCGAAGGTCAGGCTGCCGTGATGGCCGTGCATGGCCCGCGACATGCTGATGTGGGTGGTCTGCTGCCGGCCCGCGGCGTCATCCACCGGACCCACCTGGGCCAGGTCCAGCGCCGGGGAGTAGTGGCACTGGGAGCACTGCACCGGCCGCTGGTTGTCCAGGTCGGTGCCGTGCTTGGCATCGTGCAGGCGCAGGATGTTGACCTTGGCGGCATTGAGCAGGTACTGGGGCCCGAGGCCGTCGGCCAGCGCCTGGGCCTCGGTCATGACCATGAAGTCGTTGCCCGGATCGGCGTCGGTGTTGACGCCGGCGAAGTCGCTGGCCAGGCCGCTGTAGCCGTCGTCGGAAGCGGCGTGACAGGTCTGGCAGTCGGCCTCGGAGGCCACCGGCAGCACCACGTCGGTGGCGGCCAGCACCGCGTCGGTCGCCTTGTCGCGAGCCTCCACCTTCATCAGCGGATAGGCGTTGCTGCGGCCCTGGTCGTCCACCGGGAGGATCGGAATGCCGTCGGCGGCGAACCAGTTCACCCCGGGGATCACCTTGCCGATGGTCTGGCCCTGCACCGTCAGGCCGGCGAAGAAGGCCAGGTCGCGATCGAAGCGGCTGAACGCCTGCGGGGTGTTGGCGCTGCCCGGCATATCCTGCTGGTGGGGAACCAGGTTGCCGGCCAGCAGCTCGTTGATGTCCGGCACCGGCAGGCCCCGGTCGACGGGCAGCGGCTCGAACAGCGCCAGGATGCTGTCACCCACGCCACTGTCGTAGGGGTAGAGCACGGCGTAGGTGTCGTAGGCCAGGGTCTTGCCGGTGATGGCGCCGAGGTCCCAGAAGTTGGTCTTCGGAACACCGCCGGCGGTGTAGCCGCTGGTGGTGTTGATGGAGCCGGCGCCGGCCGGATCCAGCGGGCTGGAGCTGGCGGCGTAGGTCAGCCTCACGTCCGCGTCGCTGAGCAGCCGCGGTTCGCCGCCGCCCTGGCCGCGCTCCACCACCTGGGCGTGCAGGACGTTGAAGGGAGGCAGGATGCTGAAGACCTGGTAGTCCAGGTCGGCGCAGTGCATGCCGAGATCATTGGCGGCCAGCACCCGCAGCTCGCCCAGGTTGCCGCCGCTGGGCGGGGGCGGGGGCGGTGGGGGCGGCGGCGCGCTGCAGTCGGAGGGGGCGTGCTCGACAGCCTTCTCCACGCTGCTGCCATTGCTGCTGGCGCGCACCCGGCAGGGCGTCTCGTTCAGGCCGTAGATGCGTACCCGCCACTGGCCTCTCCGGTCCGCCGTCACGGTGGACAGGGTCTCGCCGCTGGCCGCGTCGGCCAGCACCACGGTGGCCCGGCGGCTGCTGCGGCCATCCACGTACAGACGGTTGCGCTCGACATCCCATTTCGCGTTGTCGATACGCAATGACTCATCCGCGGACGCCTGGATGCGGCTTTCGTCCTTGTTGACCCGCACTTTCTTGTGGTCCGACGCCTGGGCCTGGAGACCGGCGTAGCCGGCGCCCAGGACCAACGTCAACATCAGCAGCCAGAAGCCTGGCAGGCCTGCTCTTCTCATCATGACGGTCACCCCCATCGTGGTGGACCCGGACGCGTTCCGGGTGTCGTTCCCTGGCGGTCGGTTGGACCCGGCATCCGGTCCAGACCGGGTCTCTGTTCAGCCCCATTTATAAAACATGAATAAATTCATGCGCTTTTATGTTTTTCTATTGTCTGTCGCAGTATCTGAACAAGGGCCCGCCGTCCCTGGAAGGCCCTTGTTCTGATCCCACAACGGTTGGTTTCCGGGTTTTCCTCCATGAAAATTGTGACAAATGTCGCCATTCCGGGATCCGACCCCGTCGCCCGGTTCCGGCCGGGCGGCCCTGAAAGTGCCTCCCGGAGTGAAGTAGTACACTATTGGACTATGCGCGGCCTGATAGCTGGACTGCTGTTGCTCGCCGCCCTGTCGCTTGCGGCCTGCGGCGAGGAGTCATCCGCGCCGCCCGGCGCGGATGACGGGCCGGTCCGCCTGCGCGTGTGGGTCCACTCCGGGCAGCCCGGCGAGCGGGCGGTGATCCGGGACCAGGTGGCGCGCTTCAATGCCGCGGAGCCGGGGGTGCAGGTTGAGCTCACCGTCATTCCCGAGGGGGGCTACAACGCCCAGGTCCAGGCCGCGGCCCTGGCCGGCGATCTGCCCGATGTGCTCGAGTTCGACGGCCCGTTTCTCTACAGCTATGCCTGGCAGGGGCATCTGCGGCCCCTGGATGGGCTGCTGCCCGCGGCGGTCAGGGACGATCTCCTGCCCAGCCTCGCGGCCCAGGGCAGCTGGAACGGCAGGCTCTATGCGGTGGGCGCCTTCGACTCCGGTCTGGGGTTGTGGGGGCGGAAAAGCCTCCTCGAGGCCGTGGGGGCGCGTCTGCCCGCCGGGCCGGACGCGGCCTGGAGCGCGACGGAGTTCGCGCAGCTGCTGGAGCGCCTGGCGGAGCGGGACTCCGACGGGGCGGTGCTCGATCTGAAGCTCAACTACACCGGCGAGTGGTTCACCTACGCATTTTCCCCCGTGCTGCAGTCCGCCGGGGCCGACCTGGTCACCCGCGCGCCGCCGCTGCGCGCCGGGGGTGTCCTCGACAGCGGGGAGGCGGTCGCCGCGCTGCGGCGGGTGCAGGACTGGATCCTGGCCGGCCGGGTCGATCCCAACCTGGATGACGCCGCCTTCACCGGGGGCCGCGTGGCGCTCTCCTGGGCGGGGCACTGGGAGTATCCCCGCTACCGGAAGGCGGTGGGCGATGACCTGGTACTGCTGCCGTTGCCCGATTTCGGCGCCGGCAGCCGGACCGGGCAGGGCTCCTGGAACTGGGCCATCACCACGCGGTGCGACCGGCCGGAGCCCGCCGCCCGCTTCCTCGGGTTCCTGCTCCAGCCCGACGAGGTGCTGGCGATGACCGCCGCCAACGGCGCGGTGCCGGGGACCCGGCGCGCAGTCGCCCGCTCTCCCCTCTACGGGCCGGCGGGCCCCCTGCGGCTGTTTGTCGCCCAGCTCGGCGAGAACGCGGTTCCCCGGCCCCGCACACCCGCCTACCCGGTCATCACCTCCGCCTTCCAGAAGGCCTTCCAGGACATCCGCAACGGCCTCGATGTGGAGGAGGCGCTGCGGCGCGCCGCAGCGCTTATCGACCAGGATATCCAGGACAACCGCGGCTACCGGGCCGTGGAGTGACGGCCCGGTTCCGCACCATGCCCCGCCCCCTCACCGACCAGACTCCCGCCGCCTGGTCCATGGCCGCCCCGGCGGTCGCGGGGCTGGCGCTGTTCGTCGGCCTGCCGTTCCTGGTGGCCTTCGGGCTCGCCTTCACCAGCGCCCGCCTCGGCTCGCCCCTGCCGGTGGAGTTCCTGGGCTGGGAGCAGTTCCGCCGCATCCTCGCCGATCCCGCGTTCCTGCGCGCGCTGGCCAACAACGGGCTGTTCGCGATGGTGGTGGTGCCGCTGCAGACCGTGCTGGCCCTGGGGCTGGCGCTGCTGCTCAACCAGCCCCTGCGCGGCCTGCCCCTGTTCCGGACCCTGTTCTTCATGCCGGTGGTCTTCCCCATGTCGCTGGTGGCCGTGGTCTGGGTGCTGCTCTACGCTCCCGGCGGGACGGGGCCGGTCAACGCCTTTCTCGGCTGGCTGTCGTTCGGGGCCTGGAGTCCGCGGGATTTCCTCCACGATCCCGCCTGGGCCCTGCCGGCCATCATGCTCACCTCCATCTGGCAGGGGGTGGGGTTCCAGATGGTGATCCTCCTGGCGGGGCTCCAGGCCATCCCCGCCGAGCGCTACGAGGCCGCCGCCATCGATGGCGCCGGCGGCTGGGGACAGTTCCTCCACGTCACCCTGCCGGGGCTGCGCAACACGCTCATCTTCGTGGTGGTGGTCACCTCGATTCTCGCCTTCCGCCTCTTCGACCAGGTGCGCATCATGACCCAGGGCGGCCCCGGAGAGGCCTCCGCCACGGTCATCTACGCGGCCGTGCGCGCCGCCTTCGAGCGCCAGCAGGTGGCCCGCGGGGCGGCCATGACGGTGGTCTTCTTCCTCATCGTGCTGGCCGTCACCCTGCTGCAGCGGCGGCTGCTGCGCCAGGAACGGTGACCGGACATGGCCCACAGCCTCCGCCGCGCCATCCGTTACCTGCTGCTCGCCGCCGCCGCGGCGCTCATGGTCGCGCCGGTGGCGATCATGGTGGTGGGGGCGCTGAAGCCCGATGCCCGGGTGCTGCCCGAGGCGGGCACCCTGCAGGCGCTGTTTCCCGGGCGGCTGACGCTGGAGAATTTCGCCGACGTCCTGGGACGCACCCGCTTCGGCCTGTTTCTCTTCAACTCGCTGTTCATCAACGCCGCCATCGTGGCCCTGGGGCTGGCGGTGAACAGCCTGGCCGGCTACGCCCTGGCGCGGCTCCGGTGGCGGGGGCGCGGCGTGGTGCTGGCCGGGGTGCTGGCGCTGCTGGTGATTCCCTTCGAGGCCATCGCCGTGCCGCTGTTCTGGCAGGTGACCCTGCTCGGCTGGCGCGACACCTACCTGGTGCAGATTCTCCCCTTCACCGCCAATGCCTTCGCCATCTATCTCTTCTACACCTTCTTCCTGGAGCTGCCCCGGGAGCTGGAGGAGGCCGCCCGGGTGGACGGGGCCGGCCCCTGGCGCACCTATCTCGCGGTGGTGGTGCCCAATGCCCGCCCCGCCTTCGCCAGCGTGGCGGTGCTCACCTTCCTGACCCAGTGGGGCGCATTCCTGTGGCCGCTCATGGTCACCAGCGGGCCGGCGGTGCGTCCCCTGCCCGTGGCCATCGCCACCTTCTTCACCCAGCCGCCGCTGCAGTGGGGCGATATCCTCGCCTTCGGGGTGATGATGGTGGCGCCGGTGCTGCTGCTGTTCCTGCTGTTCCAGGGCTGGTTCGTCCGCGGCGTGGCCGCCAGCGGCATCAAGGGCTGAGGCCGCACCCGCGGCGGGCCCGGGCAGGCACGAGGGACTTCTGACGATGGCGAGAGTGGAACTGGAGGGCCTCACCCGCATCTTTCCCGGCGGCGGCGTCGGCCTGGATGCCATCGACCTGACCGTGGAGGAGGGTGAGCTGCTGGTCTGCGTGGGGCCATCCGGCTGCGGCAAGTCCACCCTGCTGCGCCTGCTGGCCGGCCTCGATGCGCCGACGCGCGGCACGCTGCGCTTCGACGGGACGGTGGTGAACCGGTGGCCGCCCCGGCGCCGCAACGTGGCCCTGGTGTTCCAGAACTACGCCCTCTACCCGCACATGACCGTGCGCGGCAACCTCGCCTTTCCGCTGCGGATGCGCGGCATCGGCAGGGCGGCGATCCGGGCGCGGGTGGAGGCGACCGCCGCACTGCTCGACCTGACACCGCTGCTGGAGCAGCGCCCCGCGCAGCTCTCCGGCGGCCAGCGCCAGCGGGTGGCCATGGGCCGCGCCCTGGTGCGCGAGCCGGCGCTGTTCCTCATGGACGAGCCGCTGTCCAACCTGGACGCCCGCCTGCGGGTGCAGCTGCGCGGCGAAATCGCGGCGCTGCAGCGCCGCACGGGCACCACCACCGTCTATGTCACCCATGACCAGGTGGAGGCGATGACCCTCGGTGACAGGGTCGCCGTCCTCGCCGCCGGCCGCCTGCGCCAGGTGGCCCCGCCCCGCGAGATCTACGACCGGCCCGCCGACACCTTCGTCGCCGGCTTCATCGGCAGCCCGTCCATGAATCTCCTGCCCGCGCGCCTGGAGGCGGGGAGCGGGGGAGTGGGGATCCGCATCGGGATGGCCCGTCTGCCCTTGCCGGATGCGGTGGTGAAACAACATCATTCGCTGCGGGAACAGGCGGGCAGGGATGTCATCGCCGGTCTGCGGCCCGAGTCCCTGCGGCCGGCACGGGAACGGCCCGACTTCCGGCTGGAGGTGGCGGCGGTCGAGACGCTCGGGCACGAGCAGCTCATCTACTGCCGGCCGCCGGTGGAGCTGCTGGATCCCGTCCGCCCGGGCCAGGCGCTCGCGGAGGCGTACCTGGCGGTGCGCATGACCGGGGCGGCCGTGGAACGCGGGCAGTGGATCGGGCTGGAGGTCGACAGCACGGCAATTCACTGCTTCGATCCGGAAGGGGGGCGCCGCCTGTAGCCGGGGGAGCCGGGATTTTCCGCGCTCACCCCGACCGTCACGGGTCGCCGACGCAGCGGCGGTCGCGCGCCCCCGCGGGGAACGTAACCTGGCGGAAACCGGAGGGACACAACCATGTACGGGATCGGAAGCCTTGTCATCCTGCTGTCGGCCGGCCTGTTGCTCCAGCCGCCCGCCGCCGTCGCCGCCGACGGGCGTGACGGGGAGTTTCTCTACGGCTTCCTGGCCGGCCGCTACCAGCTGGTGGGGAAGGGGCCGGAGAGCACGGTGACCTATGCCGGCCGGGTGACCCTCGCCCGCGGCGATTCCGGGCTGGTGGTGACAAGGGAAATCGGCGGCCGTAGCGTCACCGGCTCGGCACGGGTGGAGACCGCCGGCGAAAACGTCGAGGTGCTGCGGATACGTTTCGCCGAGGCGGGGGTCGAATACGAGGAGACCTGCCTCATCGGCTCGGATCTCGACAACTACGCCCGCCTCACCTGCCATCTCTACCGCCCCGGCGTGCGCACCGACGCACCCGGGCTGGAAGCGCTCTTCATCGATCCCGGCGGTCGGTAGAGGCGTGCAGCGGCTCCGGGTGTGAGTCTCCGCCCCGCCGGCTGTCCGGGAGGCGGGGACAAGGCGGGCGGGGACAATCGAGCGGGCGTCCGCTGCCGCGGGAAAGCGCTTCACGCGCGGCGGCGGACACGATTCCGGGCGGCCCCGGAACCAAGGGTGTGGAGGTGCCGTGTGCGCCATAACGGACGACTGACAACCTGGCACGAGGCGCGGGGCTACGGATTCATCACCCCGAGCGGGGGCGGTGCGCCGGTGTTCGTGCACATCAGCGCCTTTCCCCGCGGGCATGCGCGGCCCGTGGGGCGGGAGTTCGTCATCTATGAGCTGGCCACCGACGGGAAGGGGCGCAGCCGGGCGGTGCGGGCGGCCTTCGCCGGGGCGCGCAAACCTGCCGGGCCCGCCGGGAAGGGCGTCCGGTGGGCCTGGGCCGTGGTGACGCTGTTCTTCCTGCTGCTCGGCGTCGCGGTCCGCCACGGCCGCCTGGCGGCGTTCGTGCCCGCCCTCTACCTGGCGCTCAGCCTGGTCGCCTTCGCGGCCTATGCCCTCGACAAGTCCGCGGCCCGCAACGGCCGCTGGCGGATCCCGGAAAGCACGCTGCACCTGCTCGGCCTGCTGGGCGGCTGGCCGGGGGCGCTGGTGGCCCAGCAGACCCTGCGCCACAAGTCGCGCAAGGCGGAGTTCCTGGCGCTGTTCTGGATCCTGGCGCTGGTCAACTGCGCCGCGCTGGGGTGGCTCTTCAGCGCCCCCGGGGCGGCGTTCCTCCGAACACTGGGCCGGCTATGGGCATGACGGCCTGAACGCGGGGCGCAAGGCGGCCCGCGGCCGGACCTCCAGCCAGAGAGGGGATGAATCATGCTGCTCGAAGGTTCCTGTCACTGCCAACGGGTCCGGTTCTCGGTCCGCTCACGCCACCCCTACCCCTACAACCTCTGCTACTGCTCCATCTGCCGCAAGACGGCGGGCGGCGGCGGCTTTGCCATCAACCTCGGCGGGGAGTCCGCCTCGCTGGCGGTGGAGGGGCGGGAGCATGTCGCCGTCTACCGGCCGCGGGTCCCCGACCCGGAGACCGGCGAGCCGCGACAGAGCCCGATGGAGCGCCATTTCTGCCGCCACTGCGGCAGCGCGCTGTGGGTGTGGGACCCGCGCTGGCCGGAGCTGGTGCATCCCTTCGCCTCGGCCATCGACTCCGGGCTGCCGGTCCCGCCGGAGCGAACCCACCTCATGCTCGGTTCGAAGGCGGGCTGGGTGGAGGTGCGCGCCGACGCCCGGGACCGGCTGTTCGAGGCCTTTCCGGACGAGTCCATCGCCGCCTGGCACCGGCGCCTGGGACTCGAGCAGGAGGCGTGAAGGTCCCGGCGGCGGAGGTTCAGCCCATGGGTACCTCGATGGCGAGCACCCGGGCCTCCCCGTCCGCCGCGATCTCCACGGCGCCGGCCTCCTCGAGTCCCAGGGCATCCCGCCGCCGCAGCCGCTCTCCCGCCGCCTCCACGCTGCCCTCGATGACGAACAGGTAGACGCCGTTGCCGGGCTGGTGCGGGGTGTAGGTGACCCGGCCCCCGGCCTCCAGGTCGGCCAGGGAGAAAAAGGCGTCCTGGTTGATGACGATGGAGTCCTCGCGCCCGTCGGGGGCGACCACCACCTGGAAGCGGTTGCGGCGCTCAGCGGCGTCGAAGGCGCGCTGGCCATAGCGGGGCTCGATGTCGCGGACCTTCGGGCGTACCCAGATCTGGAGAAAGTTCACCGGCTCGGCGTCGGAGTCGTTGTACTCGGAGTGGGTGATGCCGGTGCCGGCCGACATCACCTGCACCTCGCCGTGGCGGATGATGTGGGTGTTGCCCATGCTGTCCCGGTGGCGCAGGGCGCCGGTGAGCGGGACGGAAACGATCTCCATGTTGTCGTGGGGGTGGGTGCCGAACCCGCCCCCGGGCGCCACCACGTCATCGTTGATGACCCGCAGCGTGCCGAAGCCCATGCGCCCGGGATCGTGGTAGCCGGCGAAGCTGAAGGTGTGGCGGCTGCGGAGCCAGCCATGGTCGGCAAGGCCGCGGCTGTCGGCGCGGTGCAGGATCTTGTTCATGGCGCTCTCCTCGCTGCTGGCGGACGGGTCCCGCGATGGTTCCCGTCACTTCCCGTGACTGGCGTCCGTGATAGCATGAGTGGTATCCAAAGGAAAGTAGGTACCTTCCGGTAACCATGTGAGGCCATCAAGGATCCCCGTCATGCTGGAGCCCGGCGCCGAATGTCCCCTCACCCCCTGCCTGCGCCTGCTGTCGGGGGCCTGGACCCCGGAGGTCCTGTTCTACCTGGAGCGGGGCCCCCTGCGCTTCGGCGAGCTGCGCCGGGCGCTGGGCCGGGTCTCCTCCAAGGTGCTCACCGCCCGGCTGCGTGGGCTGGAGGGCAAGGGCGTGGTATCGCGCACCGTCCTGCCCACCAATCCGCCCAGCGTGGAGTACGCCCTGACCCCGATGGGGCGGGAGCTGCTGCCGGTCCTGGACAGCATCTCCGCGGTCAGCGTGCGGCTCCGGGACGTGTACGGTTTCTGACCCCGCGGACCGGCACTGATTCAGGGGGCATTGATTCCGGGGCCCGGGGTGTCGTACACCTGTACGGATTTTCGGACCGGCAAGGAGAGAAGATGAAGGAGAGCCTCAGGCCCGGCATCGAGTACGAGCACCGCTTCACCGTCACCGATGCCAAGACCGTCCCCGCCCTCTATCCCGAGGCGCCCGAGTTCCAGGCGATGCCCGCGGTATTCGCCACCGGCTTCATGGTGGGGTTCCTGGAGTGGGCCTGCATCAGGGCGGTGAATCCCCACCTCGACTGGCCCGCCGAGCAGACGGTGGGCACCCATGTGGACGTGAGCCATACCGCCGCCACGCCGGCGGGATTCGAAGTGACCGCGAAAGTCCGGCTGGTGGAGGTGGACGGCCGGCGGCTGGTGTTCGAGGTGGAGGCCCGCGACGGGGTCGACCTGATCACCAAGGGGACCCACGAGCGGTTCGTCATCGACAGCCGGCGCTTCGGCGAGCGGCTGGCGCGCAAGGCCGGCGGCGGAGACGGGGCATGAGCCGGTTCGACCGCGTGCGCCTGGTGGTGCTGGTGGTCGCCGCCGCCGCGGCGCTCGCCTCCTGCACATTCCGGTTCGGCGCCCGGGAGCAGGGGGCGGAGGCGGTGGACGTGGAGCAGCGGAGTGCCGAGGCGGCCTCCGGCACCCCGTCGGCCTCCGGCGCCGCCGCGGCCCCGGCCCCGGCGAAGGTCGAGGCGGAGGCCGCGCCCGCTCCGGCGGCCGGCCCGGCGGACGGCATCGTGGCCTATGCCTGTCCCGACGGATTCACCTTCGCCGCCCGCATCCTGCCGGAGCGGGCCTGGCTGTTCCTGCCCGGCGAGGTCCGTGAGCTGCCGGCCGCGCCCGCCGCCTCCGGCGCCCGCTATGCCGAGGGGGGGACCGACTTCCGGAGCGAGGGCGGGGAGGTGCTGCTGCAGTCGGGCGCCACGGTCCACAGCGGCTGCCGGCCCGATCCGGCGCGCACGCCCTGGGAGAAGGCGAAGCTGGAGGGGGTGGATTTCCGGGCCGTGGGCAACGAACCCGGCTGGAGCCTGGAGATCACCCTGGACGGCGCCACGCGCTTCGTCACCGACTACGGCCAGAGCTGGTACACCTTTCCCACCCCGGAGCCCCGGGTAGACCGGATCCGCGCCCAGAGCTGGTACCAGGCCAGCGCCGGCGGACACACCCTGGAGGTGCTGCTGGAGGGGCGCGAATGCGCGGACAGCATGAGCGGCGAGGTCTTCGCCGTCACGGTCCGGGTCACCCTGGACGGGCGCGACTACAACGGCTGCGGCCGGGCGCTGTTCTGAGTTCCGCCTCCTCCCCGCTCGTTTTCGAGCGTGCCCATGGTGCGGCAGGGGCGGGCGCGGCATCCCCGGCTCCGGCGGACAGGCCGGGCTTTCAGCGCGGTTTCAGGTGCCTGCGGTATGGTCTCCTCCCGAACCTGCAAGACAATCCCGGGAGGGAGCTTCCATGCCATATCGAGCGCTATTCATTTTCCTTGTCCTGTCCGGCGCCCTGGTCGGCACCGCGGCGGCCCAGACCGCCGGCGGCGAGGCCGGCGAGACCTACTCCCTGCATGACAGCAACCGCGACGGCTACGTGGATCGGGAGGAGTTCCGGGGCTTTCTCGAGCGCCGCCGCCAGCCCGATCCCTATGCGCACCTGTGGGTCTTCGAACAGGTGGACGCCGACGGTGACGGGCGGCTCTCCGGAGAGGAGATGTCCCTGACCCTGCAGAAGGAGCTGGCCGAGCGCCTCCAGCGGCGCAAATAAACCATTATTGCCATGGGGTTGCGTGTCGCTGGCGCCTCCGCCCGGAGTTGCGGGCGCACCGGGGATGGCCTATAAGTCGAGACAGTGGATGCAGGTGGCCGCGGGTGATTCCAGCGCAAGGAGGGTGCCATGCAGGACGCGGAGGCGGTGCCGGCGGATATGCTCGACAGGATTACCGGCGCGCTGGATGCCGCCCTGCGTGTGCGTGACGGCTATACCCATTCCCACTGCGGCCGGGTGGTGACGCTGGCCCTGGAACTCGGCCGGACGGTGGGGCTCAGCCGGGCCGCGCTGCGCCTGCTCGGGACCTGCGCCCGTTTCCACGATATCGGCAAGATCGGGATTCCGGACGAGATACTGCGCAAGCCGGGCCCCTTGAGCGGGGCGGAGTACGAGCGCATCAAGAGCCACTCCCGCATCGGCGCCTCCATCATCGGCCAGGTGGATGCGCCCGACATGGACGAGTGCGCCCGCATCATTCTCCACCACCACGAGCACTTCAACGGCAACGGCTACCCGGACGGGCTCACGGGCGACGAGATACCCCTGTGCTCGCGCATCATCGCCCTCGCCGACACCTACGACGCCCTGACCAGCAGGCGCAGCTACCGGGATTCCATGCCCGCTGGAGGGGCGCTCGCCGCCATGCGGGGGGAGGTGGGGCTGCAGTTCGATCCGCGCTTCGCGGAACGCTTCTTCCGCATGCTGGGAGCCTGAGCAGGGTCCCGCCCGGCCATGGGGCCATGGCCGGCGGGAGCCCGTCGCGGGTCAGTCGAGGCGCTTCACGCCGTCCTTCGTGCCCATCAGCAGCAGGTCGGCGGCGCGGCAGGCGAAGATGCCGTTGGTGACCACCCCGGTGATCATGTTGAGGGTCTCCTCCAGCTTCACCGGCTCCATGATGCGCAGGCCGTGGACATCGAGGATGACATTGCCGTTGTCGGTGGTGAAGTCCTCGCGCAAAACCGGCTCGCCGCCCAGCTTGACCAGCTCGCGGGCCACGTAGCTGCGCGCCATGGGAATCACCTCCACCGGCAGCGGGAAGGCGCCGAGGACGTCCACGAGCTTGGTCTCGTCGGCCACGCAGACGAACTTCCTCGCCACCGCGGCCACGATCTTCTCCCGGGTGAGGGCCCCGCCGCCGCCCTTGATCATGTGCATGTGGCGGGTGATCTCGTCGGCGCCGTCCACGTAGACGGAGAGCTCGTCGACGCTGTTCAGGTCCAGTACCGGGATGCCGTGGGCCTTGAGCCGGTCGGCGCTGGCCACCGAGCTGGCCACGGTGCCCTCGATGCGGCCCTTGATGCTGGCCAGCGCATCGATGAAATGGTTGGCGGTGGAGCCGGTGCCCACGCCCACGATAGTGCCGCTCTCCACGTACTCCAGGGCCGCCCAGCCCGCGGCCTTCTTCAGTTCGTCCTGGGTCATGTCTGGTGTTCGTCCTCTGCAGTGGTCTGGCCACCCCGGCCATGCCGGCCCGGGTTGGCGGATAGGGAAACGTTGATTCGATCCCGTTGCGGCCGCGCTGGCGCCGGTCCGACGGGCTCCCGGGGGCTGAAAAGAGTACGGGCCCGCAGCCGCCGCGCCAAGCTGCGGCGCACAAAGGGGCCGCCGGCCGGCCCGCGCCGCCCCGGATTCCGGGCGGCCGGCTTTGTGCCGGGGGGGCTGCATCCTGTATCTTGTCAGGCTTGGCTGATATTCCATCTTAAACGCATGTCCACCAGATACCTCAAGAAAATCCTCTCCGCCCGCGTCTACGACGTGGCGCACGAGACCCCGCTGGACGAGGCGCCGCTCATCTCCCGGCGCCTGGAGAACCGCGTGCTCATCAAGCGCGAGGACCTGCAGCCGGTCTTTTCCTTCAAGCTGCGCGGCGCCTACAACAAGATCATCGGCCTGTCCGAGGAGGCCCGGGAGCGGGGGGTCATCGCCGCCTCCGCGGGCAACCATGCCCAGGGCGTGGCCCTGGCGGCGAAGCGCCTCGGCATCAAGGCGCTCATCGTGATGCCGCGGACCACGCCGGACATCAAGGTCAACTCGGTACGGGCGCGCGGGGCCCGGGCGATCCTGCACGGCGACGTCTACGACGAGGCCTACCAGCATGCCATGGCCCTGGCGGAGGAGAAGGGGCTCACCTTCATCCACCCCTACGACGACCCGGAGGTGATCGCCGGCCAGGGCACCATCGGCATGGAGATCCTGCGCCAGCACAACGGTCCGCTGGACGCCGTGTTCGTGCCGGTGGGCGGCGGCGGGCTCATCGCCGGGGTGGCCGCCTACATCAAGTACGTGCGCCCGGAGGTGAAGCTGATCGGGGTGGAGCCCGAGGACGCGCCCACCCTGCACCACGCCCTGCGCGCCGGCCGGCGGGTGGTGCTGGACCAGGTGGGCATCTTCGCCGACGGCGTGGCCGTGCGCCAGATCGGCAAGGAGACCTTCCGCGTGGCGCGCAAGACCGTGGACGAGGTCATCCTGGTCTCCACCGACGAGATCTGCGCCGCCATCAAGGACATCTTCGACGACACCCGCTCCATCGCCGAGCCGGCCGGGGCCCTGGGCGTGGCGGGACTGAAGAAGTACGTGGAGCGGACCGGCGCCAGGGAGCAGACGCTGGTGGCCATCGACAGCGGCGCCAACGTCAACTTCGATCGCCTGCGCCATGTCTCCGAGCGCGCCGAGCTGGGCGAGCGGCGCGAGGCGGTGGTGGCCGTCACCATCCCCGAGCGGCCCGGCAGCTTCAAGCTCTTCTGCCAGGCTATCGGCCGCCGCGGCATCACCGAGTTCAACTACCGCATGGCGGATCCCGACCAGGCCCACATCTTCGTGGGCGTGCAGCTCTCCCGCGGCGACGAGGAGCGCGAGGAGCTGCTGGCCATGCTCGCGGAGAAGGGCTTCCCGGTCCTGGACATGACCGACAACGAGATGGCCAAGCTGCACATCCGCCACATGGTGGGCGGGCGCGGCCACCAGGTGACCGACGAGGTGCTCTACCGGTTCGAGTTCCCGGAGCGGCCCGGGGCCCTGCTCAAGTTCCTCTCCACCCTCGGCACCCGCTGGAACATCAGCCTGTTCCACTACCGCAACCACGGCGCCGCCTATGGCCGGGTGCTGATGGGGGTGCAGGTGCCCGCGGAGGAGCGGGACCAGTTCCAGGTCTACCTCGACCGCATCGGCTACCCCTGCCAGGAGGAGACCGGGAACCCCGCCTACCGGATGTTCCTGAGCTGAGTGTCTCCAGGGCGTTAACGCAAAGACGTAAAGACGCCGAGACGCAAAGGCGCCAAGCAAGAAGATTGACTGTTCGCGTTGAACCGTCTGGCCGGGCCGTGCCGGGGGCGATGGCCGGAGCTTCAGTCGACGCCGACCGATTCACCACGAAGGCACGAAGCGCACGAAGCAACACGAAGAAAGAGGCAAATGCCGATCGAGGCCCTGTCGACAGGTCTTCCGACCCCCTTCGTGACCTTCGTGCCTTCGTGGTGCAACGCTTCTTTCTGGAAACGTCCCCCGTTACACCTAACCCGCCCCGGGCAAGGCAGGTCGTTCAACTCGGGTGCAAAAAAACCTCGTTTCCCTTGGCGTCTTCGCGCCCTTGCGCCTTCGCGTTGAATCTCTATCCACGCCGGCCTACTCGAGGCCGAGAATGAACTCCCAGTGCTCCGGGGCCACCGGCATCACCGACAGGCGGTTGCCCTTGCGCACCAGGGGCATCCCCTCCAGCTCCGGGTGCTCCTTCAGCTCGGCCAGGGTGATGGTCCGCTCGAGCCGGCGCTTGAACTTCACGTCCACCATGTACCAGCGGGGATTGTCGGGATCGCTCTTCGGATCGAAATACTTCGTGTCCGGATCGAAGGCGGTGAAGTCCGGGTAGCCCTCGCGGACGATCTCGACGATGCCGACGATGCCGGGTTCAGCGCAGTTGGAGTGGTAGAAGAACGCCAGATCCCCTTTGTGCATCCCGTCGCGCATCATGTTGCGGGCCTGGTAGTTGCGCACCCCGTCCCAGTGCTCGGTGCGCTTCGGCATCTTCATCAGGTGATCGATGCCGAACACATCGGGCTCGGACTTGAACAGCCAGTAATTCACGTCGCCTCCTGTCATGGATGCCCCGCCGGGGGGATGAAATGCGGGCAGTATAGGGGATTTCCGACTTTCCCACTCGGTTGGCCGTGCCGGGCTGTGCCGGATATGGCGCAAACAGTGAACCTGCCTGTTGCATAGCCCCGGGGTTGTGTATATATATAAACCCGTTTTATGTCCGGTTGCTCCAGGGTGCGCAGAGACCCGGAGCGGACATCGGAACAGTGCGGGACTCTGTCGGTGGATTTCATGGAGTGAAGCCCGGCGGCAGGCAGATGCGGGGACGAAGAGCGGCATGACAGCCGCCTGTAACCCTGCGGGTTGGCGTAACAAGGCATCATTCTGGAGGCGTGTACGGATGAAACGGCGCAAACCCGATCTGTTGTTCCTGCTGGCCCTGATCGTGGGGCTGGGGGTCGTGGTGACCGGTTATACGCAGGAGTTGATGGAACGGCCTGCACCAACGGTCAGCGCGAGCCGGTAGGAACAATCACGAAAAAACCCGCTCCGGCGGGTTTTTTCTTGGCCCCGGCCGCTCTTCCGCCCTCAGCCGGCGCGCGGGGCGCCGCCGGCGTAGCACTCCGCTTCCGTCACGATCCCCTCCAGCGGTATGTCCCAGCCGGCGTGTGGCAGCGCCGCGACCTTCTGCAGCTCGTAGGCCATCCCCACCAGGCGCGGCTTGAGCCAGCGCCGGCGCCGGCGCAGGTAGGCGAAGGTGCGGTCATAGTAGCCCCCGCCCATGCCGAGCCGGTTGCCCAGCGGATCGAAGGCCACCAGCGGGGTGAGCACCAGGTCCAGGGCCCAGGCCGGCTGCAGGCGCCAACTGGCGTGGACCGGTTCCGGGATGCCGAAACGGTTGCCGGCCAGCGGTTCCCCCGGGCGCCAGTCCACGAACCAGAGGCGGTTGCCGGTGACCGGCGAGAGGACCGGCAGGTAGCAGGTCTTGCCGGCCGCCCAGGCCCGCTCCATGACCGGCCAGGGATCGAGCTCGCCGTCGTTGGCGAGATAGCAGGCGATGCGGCGGGCGTTGCGGAACCAGTCGGTGCGGGCCAGGTTGCCGGCCAGCCGCTCGGCGGCCTCGCGGCGTTCGCGTTCACTGAGGCCGCGGCGCGCGGCACGCATCTGTCGGCGCAATTGGGCGCGGGTGGTCATGGGGTGATGTCGGTGCAGGGGCAAGGCTTCGCGTCTGACCGCCCAGCGACTCGCTGATGGCCGATTTGCGGGTCAAGGGCAGGGCAAGGCAGGAATGGAGACACTCCCCGGAGGCGCCGCTGCAGGTATCGGCCTTGAACCCAGAGGTTCAGGTGGGGGCCGTAGCCGTGTATCAGGCTGCCCGCGCGCAGCGGGTGTGCACAACAACACTGCAAGGTGGCCCCCAAGGCGTTACTTATCGGCTCAAGAGACTTAGTCCTGCTGGCGAACGTCCCAGGGAGTGCCTGGTTCCTTTATAACTCGATCTGCCTGCCTTTGTTAAGTGCATCTTCGATTTTGTTCTGCAGGATCTGGATGCGCGACTGCATGGTGTCCGTGTAATCGGACTTCTGTCCCTTCAGATCCAGCAGCTCGTGGGCGATGTTGAGCGCCGCCATGACGGCGATGCGATCCAGCCCGATCACCTTGCCGCGATCGCGGATCTCGCGCATCTGCCGGTCCAGGTAGTGGGCCGACTTGAGCAGCGCGTCGCGTTCGTCTTCCGGGCAGACCACCCGGAACTCCTTGTCGAGGATGTTGACGGTGACGGCGGTGGCGTCAGAGGGCTGCATCACTCGCGCTCCATGGATTTCAGCCGCTGCAGGATGCCTTCCACCTTCATGCGCGCCTGCTCGTTCTTCTCGATGAGGTGCGCCCGCTCGGTGGTCAGGCTTGCCTGCTGGGAGCGCAGGGAGCGGTTCTCCTCGCGCAGCCGCTCGCACATCTGGATGAGCTCGTGGATGCGGAACTCCAGGGTCCTGAGATCGATCTCTGCCATGGCGTCTGACCGTGGTCCGGGGGGTGGGTTCGGGGCATGGGTGACAGGCTTTCAATATAGAAGGGCGCCGAAGTGGGGTCAATCCGGGCCGGCCCGGACCCGGTTCAGCCGGGTGGTGCAGGGTGATACGATAAGCCTCCGACCCGACCGCACCCGGAACAGTGACCCGCCATGAGCTCCGAGCACACCCTCCTGATCGAACGCGTGGCCACGGCCCTCGCGCAGCCCCAGGCCGTCGCCGCGGAGGCCCAGGGGATGCTGTGCGGCCTCATCTGCGCACTCGGCGAGAAGGTCAGCCCCCACGGCTGGCGCGACCAGGTGCTGGAGGGGCACCAGGGCGTGGCGCCGGGCCAGGAGCAGGCTCTCCAGTCGCTGTTCGAGACGACGCGCAAGGAGTTCTTCAGCGAGGACCTCTCCTTCCAGCCCCTGCTGCCCGGCGACGGTGTCGCGCTGGAGCAGCGGGCGGAAGCGCTCGGCCACTGGTGCGAGGGGTTCCTCATCGGGCTCGGGCTCGGCGGCGTCTCCCGCACCGAGAGGCTTCCCGCCAGCGCCCGCGAGGCGCTTACGGACATGGGCGAGATCGCCCGCCTCGACTTCGACACCGGCGACGGGGACGAGGAGCAGGAGTCCGCCTACGCCGAACTGGTGGAGTACGTGCGCATGGGCGCGCTGCTGGTCTATGACGAGCTTGCCGATGTGCGCCGCCGCGCCGCCGCCAAGACCCACTGAGCAATGCCGGACCCCATGATGAACAGCAAGGAATTCGCCCGCCGCCGCCGCCGCCTGATGCAGATGATGGGGCGCGGCAGCATCGCCATCCTGCCCACCGCGCCGCAGAAGCACCGCAACCGCGATACCGAGTATCCCTATCGCCCCGACAGCGACTTCTACTACCTGACCGGGTTCCCCGAGCCGGAGGCGTGCCTGGTGCTGGTGCCGGGGCGCGGGCACGGCGAGTACATCCTCTTCAACCGCGAGCGCGATCCGGAGCAGGAGACCTGGACCGGGCGCCGGGCCGGCCAGGAGGGCGCCTGCGAGCGCCACGGGGCCGACGACGCCTTCCCCATCACCGACATCGACGACATCCTGCCCGGGCTGATGGAGGACAAGGCGCGGGTCTACTACGCCATGGGCTGCGACCCGGAGTTCGACCGGCGGGTGATGGAGTGGCTCAACCGGGTGCGTTCCAAGTCCCGCGCCGGGGTGCACACGCCGGCGGAGTTCGTGGCCCTGGATCACCTGCTGCACGACATGCGCCTGTACAAGAGCCGCGGCGAGCTGAAGGCCATGCGCACCGCCGCCCGCATCTCCGCCGACGCCCACATCCGGGCCATGCGCGCCTGCCGGCCGGGGCTGATGGAGTACCAGGTGGAGGCGGAGATCCTGCACGAGTTCATGCATGGTGGCGCGCGCTCGCCGGCCTACCCCTCCATCGTCGCCGGCGGCGACAACGCCTGCATCCTCCACTACACGGAGAACAGCGCCGAGCTGCGCGACGGCGACCTGCTGCTCATCGACGCCGGCGCCGAATACGACTGCTATGCCGCCGACATCACCCGCACCTTCCCGGTGAACGGCCGCTTCAGCGGACCGCAGAAGGCCCTCTACGATCTGGTGCTGGCCGCCCAGGCCGCCGCCATCGCCCAGGTGCGCCCGGGCAACCACTGGAACGCGCCCCACGAGGCCGCGGTGCGGGTGCTGACCGAGGGGCTGGTGGAGCTGAAGCTGCTCAAGGGCTCGGTGGACGGGCTCATCGAGAACGGCGCCTTCCGGCGCTTCTACATGCACCGCACCGGCCACTGGCTGGGCATGGACGTCCACGACGTGGGCGACTACAAGGTGGGCAACGCCTGGCGCGAACTGGAGCCGGGGATGGTGATGACCGTGGAGCCGGGACTCTACGTGGCCGCGGGCAGCAGGGGCGTGGCCAAGCGCTGGCAGGGGATCGGCATCCGCATCGAGGATGACGTGCTGGTGACGCGGGAGGGCGGCGAGGTGCTGACCGACGCCGCGCCCAAGGCGGTGGACGAGATCGAGGCATTGATGAAGGGCTAGTTTCGGATCGCGGGCATGGAGTGACGGGGCCGGTTCCACATGCCGCCCCCGTGGCCCGAACAGAACTGGCGAACGGCTAACCAAAGCAATCGGAAGCGGCTCAAGCGCCGCGGAGTACCGGAACATGCAGGCGGATCCTCGCAACTCGCAACTCGAAACCGGAAACCCGGCCTACGACATCGCCATCGTGGGCGGCGGGCTCTCGGGCAGCAGCCTGGCCTGCGCCCTGGCCGGGTGCGGGCTGCGCATCGCGGTCATCGAGTCGGCCCCGCCGGCGGAGGACGGCGCCCCGGCGGCGTTCGACGAGCGGGTGCTGGCACTGGCCTACGGCAGCCGCCGGATCCTCGACGGGCTGGGCGTGTGGGCCGGGCTGGCCGCCGCGGCCGCGCCCATCCGCCGCATCCACGTCTCCGACCGCGGCCACTTCGGCTGCGTGCGCCTCGATGCGGCGGAGGAGGGGGTGGAGGCGCTCGGCTACGTGCTGCCCATGCGGCCGCTGGGGCGGGCCCTGGCCGCCGCGGCGCGGGCGGCCGCCGGCGTCGACTACCTCAACCCCGCCCGCTGCACCGCCGCCGGGCTGACCCCGGAGCTGGCCACCCTGACCCTGGAAACCCCGGCGGGTGAGCGCACCCTGACCGCCCGGCTGCTGGTGGTGGCCGACGGCGGCCGCACGGGGCTGCAGGAGAGTCTCGGCATCCGCACCAGCGTGCGCGACTACGGCCAGAGCGCCATCATCGCCAACGTGGCGACGGAGTATCCCCACGAGGGGGTGGCCTACGAGCGCTTCACCGACACCGGCCCCCTGGCGCTGCTGCCCCTCGACGGGCACCGCTGCGCCCTGGTCTGGAGCGTGCCGCCGGACCAGGCCGGGGAGATCGCGGCGCTGCCCGACGCGCGCTTCCTGGAGCGGCTCCAGGCGCGCTTCGGAGAGCGCCTGGGCCGCTTCACGGCGGTGGGCGAGCGCCACGTCTATCCGCTGCGCCTGACGCAGGCGGGCGAGTGGGCCCGGCCGCGCCTGGTGCTGGTGGGCAACGCCGCCCACACGCTGCACCCCATCGCCGGGCAGGGATTCAACCTGGGGCTGCGGGACGTGGCGGTGCTGGCGGAGGTGCTGGCCGAGGCCGCCCGGGCCGGCGACGATCCGGGCAGCGCCGCGGTGACCCGCGCCTACGCCCGGCGCCGGCGCGTGGACCTGCGCCGCACCATCGGCCTGACCGATGCGCTCGCCCGGCTCTTTTCCAACGACCTGCCGCCGCTGGTGCTGGTGCGTGACCTGGGGCTGGTGGGTATGGGGCTCGTCCCGGGGCTGCGTCACTGGCTGGCGCGGGTGACCATGGGACTGGCCCGCCCCATCCCGCGCCTGGCGGGGGGGCGGCCCCTGTGCCACGCCGGGGACGCGGGCGATATCAGTGGCCAGTAGCCGGTAGCCAGTGGCCAGTGACGGTTCTTCCTGGCGTGATTGGCGCCTGGGTGAGAGCGACCGCGGTTTTCGGCTGATTGAACGACATAATGACCGGCCCGGCATGACCGGCCGTGGAGCGGACCATGCAGGCGAACCCTCAGAACCAGAAACCCGAACCCCGGAACTCCACCTATGACATCGCCATCGTCGGCGGCGGCATGGTGGGCGCCGCCCTTGCCTGCGCCCTGGGCGGCAGCCGCCTGCGGGTGGTGCTGGTGGATGCCGGGCCCGAGCCGGAGCCGCCCGCGGGCGGGGAGTACGATCTCCGCGTCTCGGCCGTCACCCGGGCCTCCGAGCGGATCTTCCGCGCCCTGGGCGCCTGGGAGGGGATGGTGTCGCGGCGCGTGGCCCCCTACCGCGAGATGCATGTCTGGGACGCCGTCGGCGGGTCCGGCGGCATCCACTTCGACTGCGCCGAGCTCGGCGAGGACAACCTCGGCTACATCATCGAGAACCGGGTGATCCGCGCGGCGCTGCTGGAGCGCCTGCGCGAACACGGCAACGTGGAATGCCGCTTCGGCACGTCCCTGACCGGGCTGCGCCGCCTCGACGAGGAGGCGGTGCTGAGGACCGGCGGCGGCGAGATCCGCGCCCGGCTGGTGGTGGGGGCCGACGGCGCCCGCTCCTGGGTCCGCGACCAGGTCGGCGTGGCGGTGGAGGGGTGGGACTACGGCCACACGGCCATCGTGGCCACCGTGCAGACCGCCGAGCCCCACGGCGAGACCGCGCGGCAGCGGTTCCTGCCCGAGGGCCCGCTCGCCTTCCTGCCCCTCGGTGAGCCCCGCACCTGCTCCATCGTCTGGTCCACCGGGCACGCCCACGCCGAGGCGCTGCTGGCCCTGGACGAGGGGGAGTTCCGGGCCGAGCTCGAGGGCGCCTTCGGGTCAGCGCCGGGCGCCGTGACCCGGGTGGGGCCGCGGGCGGGATTCCCGCTGCGCATGCGTCACGCCGAGCATTACGTGGTGGAGCGCGTGGCCCTGGTGGGCGATGCGGCCCACACCATCCACCCGCTCGCCGGGCAGGGGGTGAACCTGGGGCTGCTCGACGCGGCCACCCTGGCCGAGGTGCTGCTGGCGGGGACCGCCGCCGGGCGCGACCCGGGCGGCCTCGCCACCCTGCGCCGCTATGAGCGCTGGCGGCGCGGCGACAACCTGCTCATGATCGCCGCCATGGAGGGATTCAAGCGGCTGTTCGCCGGCAGCCTGCCGCCGCTGGCCTGGGCCCGCAACCTGGGGCTGGAGATCACCGATCGGCTGCCGCCGCTCAAGGCGCTGTTCATGCGCCGCGCCCTGGGGCTCGGCGGCGACCTGCCGCGGCTGGCGCGGGGACTGCCGCCGGGCGAGGCCGCCTGAAACCGCCCCGGGCAGGTGAACATTTGTTTCAGGCCGTCACGGGATTCACCACGGAGGCACGGAGCCCACGGAGAATGGCGGTGTATTGATGCACCGTTGTCGACTGTGACGGTTCCGGCCCGAAGCGTGTGTTCTCCGGCACTTTTATCCTCCGTGGGCTCCGTGTCTCCGTGGTGGATGGCTGCTTTATCCGAATCGAACGGACAGGCATCGGCCGCGGCGGACGGGAATGGGCCGAAGGCGTACCGGCGCACTTTGACCGGGGGCGGGGCTCCGCTATAGTCGCGGATCTACAATCTGGCGGAAGGGGACCGATGGACAAACGTACCGTGCTCTACGACCGGCATGTGGCGCTGGGCGCCCGGCTGGTGGATTTCGCCGGCTGGGCGATGCCCGTGCACTACGGCTCCCAGATCGAGGAGCATCACGCCGTGCGCACCGCCGCGGGCATGTTCGACGTCTCCCACATGACCATCGCCGACCTGCGCGGGGAGCGGGTGCGGGAGTTCCTGCGCCACCTGCTGGCCAACGACGTGGAACGGCTCCAGGTCCGCGGCAAGGCCCTCTACAGCTGCATGCTGAATGAGCGCGGCGGCGTGGTGGACGACCTCATCGTCTACTATCTGGAGGACGACTTCTTCCGCATGGTGGTCAACGCCGCCACCCGCGACAAGGACCTGGCCTGGATCGGGGCGCGCGCCCGGCCCTTCGACGTGGAGCTGCGGGAGCGGCGCGATCTCGCCATGATCGCCGTCCAGGGCCCCGAGGCCCGGGAGAAGGTCTACGCGGCGCTGGACCCGGCGCAGGCCGATCGCGCCCGCACGCTGCGTCCCTTCAGCGGCGTGGATGCCGGCGGCGTGTTCGTCGCCCGCACCGGCTATACCGGTGAGGACGGCTTCGAGATCCTGCTGCCCGAGGAGCGGGCTCCGGCCCTGTGGACCGACCTCCAGGAGGCGGGCGTACGGCCCTGCGGGCTCGGCGCGCGCGACACCCTGCGGCTGGAGGCGGGCATGTGCCTCTACGGCAGCGACATGGACGAGGAGACCTCGCCCCTGGAGTCGGGCCTGGGCTGGACCGTGGCCTGGGAGCCGGCCGAGCGGGATTTCGTCGGCCGCGCCGCGCTGGAGGCGCAGCGCGCGGCGGGCGTGGAGCGCCGCCAGGTGGGGCTGGTGCTGCAGGATCGCGGCGTGCTGCGCGGCCACCAGCGGGTGGTCGTGGAGGGCGCGGGGGAGGGCGAGGTCACCAGTGGCGGCTTCTCCCCGACCCTCGGCGTGGGGATTGCGCTGGCCCGCGTGCCGGCGCGGATCGGCACCGAGTGTCAGGTGGAAATTCGCGGCCGGCTGCATCGGGCCAGCGTGGTGAAGCCGCCTTTCGTGCGGCATGGCAAGCGTGTCTACAGTGTCTGAGACGACCGGAGAGTCATCATGAGTGAAGTGCCTGAGGGCCTTAAATATACCAGCAGCCACGAGTGGGTCCGCGCCGAGTCGGACGGCACCGTGACCGTGGGCATCACCGACCATGCCCAGGAGCTGCTGGGCGACCTGGTGTTCGTGGAGCTGCCGGAGGTGGGGCGCGGCGTCGGCGGCGGCGAGGAGTGCGGGGTGGTGGAGTCGGTGAAGGCCGCCTCCGATGTCTACAGCCCGCTGGCCGGCGAGATCACCGCGGTCAACGGGGCGCTGACCGACGCGCCCGAGCTGGTGAACCAGTCCCCGTTCGCCGACGGCTGGCTGTTCCGCCTGCGTCCGGCCGACAGCGCCGCGCTGGACAAGCTGCTGGACGCGAAGGCCTACCAGGCACAGCTGGACGACGAGGCCTGACACCGGTGCGCCGCCCTGCCGCGGCGCACCCGCCCTGAAAAGCGCCGGAACGCGACCATGCCCTTCATTCCCCATACCGACACCGACATCCGCGCCATGCTCGAGGCCATCGGGGCCGCCGACGTGGAGGCGCTCTTCGACGAGATCCCCGCCGCACTCCGGGCCGAAGTGCCGGAGAGCGTGCCCGGGGCGGCGGTGGAGATGGAGGTGGGGCGGCTGCTGCGGGATCGGGCCCGGCAGGACGGCACGCCGCTGTGCTTCATCGGCGCCGGCGCCTACGAGCACCACATCCCCGCGGCGGTCTGGGAGATCGTCACCCGCGGCGAATTCATGACCGCCTACACCCCCTACCAGGCCGAGGCCAGCCAGGGCACCCTGCAGGTGGTCTACGAGTTCCAGAGCATGATGGCGGCGCTGACCGGGCTCGAGGCGGCCAACGCCTCCCTCTACGACGGCGCCTCGGCCCTGGCCGAAGCGGTGCTGATGGCGGTGCGCGCCAACCGCCGCTCCAGGTCCCGGCGGGTGCTCCTGCCCGCCAGCGTGCACCCGGCCTATCGCAGCGTGGTGCGCACCATCGTCCGCCACCAGGGCATCGAGCTGGTGGAGATACCCTTCGATCCCGCTCACGGCCATGTGGATCCCGCGGCGCTGGACGGGTACGCGGGCGGCGAGGTCACCGCCGTGGTGATCCCCCAGACCAACTTCTTCGGCGTGCTGGAGGAGGTGGACGCCCTGACCGACTGGGCCCACGCCAACGGCGCGCTCGCCATCGCGCTGGCCAACCCCGTGGCGCTGGCCCTGCTGAAGCCGCCGGGGCAGTGGGGCGGCAAGGGCGCGGACATCTGCTGCGGCGAGGGCCAGCCGCTGGGGGTGCCGCTCTCCTCGGGCGGCCCCTACTTCGGCTTCATGACCTGCCGCATGGAGCACGTGCGGCAGATGCCGGGCCGCATCGTCGGGCGCACCGTGGACCTGGAGGGGCGGCCGGGCTTCACCCTGACGCTGCAGGCGCGCGAGCAGCACATCCGCCGCGCCAAGGCCACTTCCAACATCTGCACCAACCAGGGGCTGATGGTCACCGCCGCCACCATCCACATGGCGCTGCTGGGCGCCGAGGGCCTGCGCCGGGTGGCCGCGGCATGCCACGCCAACACCCGCGCGCTGGCCGAACGGCTCACCGCGCTGCCGGGGGTGGAGCCCGTCTTCGACCGGCCCTGTTTCCACGAGACGGCCCTGCGCCTGCCGCTGCCGGTGGGCGAGACGCTGCGGGCGCTCGGCGCCCAGAACCTGCTCGGCGGCTACGACCTCTCCGGACCCTACCCGGAGCTGGGCCAGTCGCTGCTGGCCTGCGCCACCGAAACCAAGACCCCGGCCGACCTCGACGCCTACGCCGAGCATCTCGGCCGCATCATCCAGAAGCGCAACCCGGTGAAGTGCCCCATCCAGCCCAAGTGGTAGGCGCCGGAAACGGGCGCGCACCCGCGCTGACTGCAACCCGACCGATGGACAAAGGAGAGACCCGATGGCAACAGTGACACTGCAGGGCAACCCCATCCACACCAACGGCGACCTGCCCGAGCTGGGCAGCACCGCGCCCGATTTCGTCCTGGTGGACAAGGACCTGGCCGATCGCTCCCTGTCCGACTACGCCGGCAAGACCAAGCTCATCAACATCGTCCCCAGCCTGGACACCCCGGTGTGCGCCATCTCCACCAAGAAGTTCAACGAGGCCGCCGCCGGCCGTGACGACCTGGCGGTGCTGGTGGTCTCCGCCGACCTGCCCTTCGCCTCCGGCCGTTTCTGCACCAGCGAGGGGGTGGAGAACGCGGCCACCCTGTCCATGATGCGCAGCCGCAACTTCGCCAAGGACTACGGCGTGCTGATCACCGACGGCCCCCTGTCCGGCATCACCGCCCGCGCCGTGGTGGTGCTGGATGGCGACAACAAGGTCGTCTACACCCAGCTGGTGCCCGAGATCGCCCAGGAGCCCGACTACGAGGCCGCCCTGGCGGCCGCCAACGGGTAACGGATGCAGGCACAGCGAGGCGTGACGGGGGGCGTCCGCGCTTCCCCGTCACGCCTCGATGCGGATGGCCCGACGCCACAACCGATACATTCCCGACGGAACACCGGATCCCGGCCCCTCAACCGACCGACGCCATGCTCATTTTCGACCAGTCCAGCCCGGGCCGCCGGGCCACCTCACAGGCGCCGTCGGCCGTTGCCGCGGTCGACGACATACCCGCGGCCTTTCTGCGCAGCGAACCCCCCGGCCTGCCGGAGGTTTCCGAGCTGCAGGCGGTGCGCCACTACACCCGGCTGTCGCAGAAGAACTTCTCCATCGACACCCACTTCTACCCGCTGGGGTCGTGCACCATGAAGTACAACCCGCGGGCGGCGAACCGCTTCGCGCTGCTGCCGGAGTTCCTGGCCCGCCACCCGGAGGCGCCGGAGAGCCACAGCCAGGGCTTCATGGCCTGCGCCTTCGAGCTGCAGGAGATGCTGCGGGCGATCACGGGCATGGCGGCGGTGTCCCTGGCGCCCATGGCCGGCGCCCAGGGCGAGTTCGCCGGGGTGGCCATGATCCGCGCCTACCACGACGCCCGCGGCGACACGGCGCGGGCGGAGATGCTGGTGCCCGACGCGGCCCACGGCACCAATCCCGCCTCGGCGGTGATGTGCGGCTACAAGGTCCGCGAGATTCCCACCGACGACCAGGGCGACGTGGACCTCGAGGCCCTGCGCGCGGCCGTGGGGCCCCAGACCGCCGGCATCATGCTCACCAATCCCTCCACCCTGGGGGTGTTCGAGCGCCGCATCACCGAGATCGCCCGCATCGTCCACGAGGCCGGCGGCCTGCTCTACTACGACGGGGCGAACCTCAACGCCATCCTCGGCAAGGTGCGTCCCGGCGACATGGGCTTCGATGTCATCCACCTGAACCTGCACAAGACCTTCGCCACCCCCCACGGCGGCGGCGGGCCCGGCGCCGGGCCGGTGGGGGTGAGCCGGCGGCTGGCGCCGTACCTGCCCATTCCCATGGTGGCCCGCGACGATGACGAGTACCGCTGGCTGGACGAGGACGACCGGCCGGAGAGCATCGGCCGCATGGGCGCCTTCGCCGGCAATGCCGGCGTGATCCTGCGCGCCTGGGTCTATGCGCGCCTCATCGGCCGCGGGGGCCTGACCCGGGTCGCCGATTTCGCCACCCTGAACGCCAACTACCTGCAGGCGCGCCTGCGCGAGGCCGGCTTCGAGCTGGCCTTCCCGGAACGGCGCGCCACCCACGAGTTCATCGTCACCCTGAAGCGCGAGGCCCGTTCCTTCGGCGTCTCCGCCATGGATTTCGCCAAGCGGCTGCTGGACTACGGCCACCATGCGCCCACCACCTACTTCCCGCTGCTGGTGCCCGAGTGCCTGCTCATCGAGCCCACCGAATCGGAGAGCAGGGAGGCCCTGGACGCCTTCGTGGAGGCGCTGGTGAAGATCCGGGCCGAGGCGGAGAGCCAGCCGGAGCTGGTGAAGGGCGCGCCCTACACCCTGCCGGTGCGGCGCCTCGACGACGTCCGCGCCGCCCGCGATCTCGACCTGGCCTGGAAGCCGGGGACGGGTCACGAGTGAGGATGGCGCGCCATCATTCCCGGCACCCGGGAGTGCGCATCCGCCCGTGGGCGCAGGGGACGCGCCGGCTCCGGAACCTCGACCCGAAAACTGGCACTAACAACTGAATACCGATGGCATCGTCCGCTACCGGCCTGACCCGCATCATCAACGCCGCCGGCTATTCGCTGGCCGGGCTGCGGGCGGCGTTCCGCAACGAGGCGGCGTTCCGCCAGGAGCTGCTGCTGGTGGCGCTGGCGGTGCCCCTGGCCTGCTGGCTGGGCGACACCGGCATCGAGCGGGCCCTGATGATCGGCGCGGTGGGCAGCGTGCTGGTGGTGGAACTGCTCAACTCGGCGGTGGAATCGGTGGTGGACCGCATCGGCCCCGAGCACCATGAGCTGGCCGGGCGCGCCAAGGACCTGGGATCGGCGGCGGTGCTCGTGTGCCTGCTGCTGGCCGCAGTGGTGTGGGGACTGGTCCTGCTCGGCTAGTCCGACCCGGTGCGCCGGACCGCCCGGGCATCTTCCCGACCGGCGGCTCGCCCGCAGGGAGTCCCCCGAAAGCGCCATGACTGCGTTGCAGCGCTTGACAAGGGAACAACCATTGCCTGCGCACCGCGCCTTGTCCTGGCACTTTCGGGGGGCTCTGAAAGTACTCTCCAAGAGTGACGCAGCACACTAGCTGCCCATTTTCCAATCTGGGAACCGAACATGGCCCTGCAACGGAAGCTCTCACCGACGCGCTCAGCCGCCGTCCTGGCGCTGACCCTCTCCGTTCTCTCCCTCGCCGCCTGCAAGTGGCCCTGGTCCGACGCGGCCACCGACGGCGCCATCCGCCTCTCCGGGACCGTGGACGCCCGTGAATACGACCTGGCCTTCCAGGTGGGCGGGCGGATCAGCGAGCTGGCGGTGGACGAGGGGGACGTGGTGGCCGCCGGCCAGGTGGTGGCGAAGCTCGATGATCACGATTTCACCCTGGCGCTGGAACGTGCCCGCGCCGAGGCCAGGGCGGCGGAAGCGGCGCTGGCGGCCCTGCGCGCCGGCAGCCGTAGCCAGGAGGTGGCCGCGGCCCGGGCCACCCTGGACCGGGCCCGGGCGGAGCAGCGCTATGCCGAGGCGGAGGTGAAGCGCATGCGGGACCTGGTGCCGCGCCAGCTGGCCTCCCGGGAGGACCTGGACCGGGCCGACCGGCAGCGGGACGTGGCCGCGGCGGGGGTGGAGGAGGCGCGCCAGCGCCTGGAGCTGCTGGTGGAGGGGACGCGCCAGGAGGATATCGACCGCGCGGCGGCGGAGGCGGCGGCGCGCCGGGCCGCGGCCGAGAGCGCCGCGCGGCAGCTGGAGTACGCCACCCTGGAGAGCCCCGCGGCGGGCGTGGTCAGCGTGCGCATGGCCGACCTCGGCGAGGTGTGGCAGCCGGGCCAGACGGCGCTGCGGGTCACGCAGCTGGAGCGGCCCTGGGTGCGGGCCTACCTCACGGAGCCGGATCTGGCGCGGGTGCGGATCGGGATGCCGGCCGAGGTGCGGGTGGACGGCCAGCCCGACCGGGTCTTCTCCGGGCGCCTGACCTTCATCTCGCCCGAGGCGGAGTACACCCCCAAGACCGTGGAGACCCGCGCCCTGCGGGTGGACCTGGTCTACCGGGTCAAGGTGGAGGTGGACAACCCGGAGGGGCTGCTCAAGGTGGGCATGCCCGCGGATGTGAGCCTGGAGCCCGTGGCATCGCCGTGAGCGCGCCGCTCATCGAGCTGGAGGATCTCCGCTTCGCCTACGGCGCCGAGGCGGTGCTGCACGGCGTGGCCTTCCGGGTGGAGCGGGGCGAGGTGTTCGGGCTGGTGGGCGCTGACGGCGCCGGCAAGACCACGCTGCTGCGCCTGGCGGTGGGGCAGCTGGCCCCGGCCGGCGGGCGGGTCCGGGTGCTGGGCGGCGCGCCCGCCGATCCCGGCCTGCGGGCGCGCGTCGCCTACATGCCCCAGGGCTTCGGCCTGTATGCCGATCTCTCCGTGGCCGAGAACCTCGCCTTCTTCGCCGATCTCCACGGCCTGCGCCGCGACGATGCGCAGGCCCGGGCGGCGGATCTGCTCCGGCGCACCGGGCTGGCGGGTTTCGAGGCGCGGCGGGCCGGCCAGCTCTCCGGCGGCATGATGCAGAAGCTGGCGCTCGCCTGTGCCCTGATGAGCCGCCCCGAGGTGATGTGCCTCGACGAGCCCACCACCGGCGTGGATCCCCTCTCCCGGCGGGCCTTCTGGGAGCTCCTGGACGGGGTGCGCGCCGAGGGCATGACCATTCTCTACGCCACCGCCAACATGGACGAGGCGGAGCGCTGCGACCGGGTGGCCATCCTGGAGGCGGGGCGCATCGTGCACCAGGGGGCGCCGGAGGCGCTGGCCCGGGTGGAGGGCTCCGTCCTGGTGGCGGTCTCCGGTCCCGGGGCGCGCGGGCGCCGCGGGGAGGTGGCGGCCCTGGACGGGGTGGAGCAGGTGTTCCCCGTGGGGGCACGGCTGCATGCCTGGCTCTCCGCCTCCACCCCGCCGGTGGCCTTCGCCGCGGCGCTGGCGCGGATCGATCCGGCGCTCGCCGCGGAGCCGGCGTCGCCCACGCTGCAGGACGCGGTGCTGCGCCTGGCGCTGGGCAACGGACGGGAGGACGGGGCGTGACCCGCGCGGCCGCCACCGCAGCCACCGGGACGATGATCGCCGCCGAGGGGCTGACGCGCCGCTTCGGCAGCTTCACCGCGGTGGACGGCGTCGCCCTGGCGGTGGCTGCCGGCGAGGTGTTCGGGCTGCTGGGCGCCAACGGCGCCGGCAAGACCACCACCATCCGCATGCTCTGCGGCCTGCTGCCGCCCACGGCCGGGAGCATGGAGGTGGCGGGGGTGGACATGGTGCGCCACCCGCGCCGCGCCCGGGCGCGCATCGGCTACCTGGCCCAGCGCTTCGCCCTCTACGGCGAGCTCAGCACGGCGGAGAACCTGGCCCTGCAGGCGGGGCTCTACGGCCTGACCGGGCGCCGGCGCCGGGAACGGCTGGCCTGGGGGCTGGAGCACATGGGGCTGGCGGAGCATGGCCGGACCCTGGCCCGGGATCTGCCCCTGGGCTTCCAGCGGCGCCTCTCCCTGGCCGCGGCCCTGCTGCACCAGCCCGACGTGCTGTTCCTGGACGAGCCCACCTCGGGCGTGGATCCCCTGGCCCGCCAGCAGTTCTGGGAGCTCATCTACGAGCTGGCCGAGGGGGGAATGGGCATCCTCGTCACCACCCACTACATGGACGAGGCGGCCTTCTGCGACCGCCTGGCGCTGATGGATGCCGGGCGCATCGTGGCCGAGGGCAGCCCGGCGGAGCTGGTGGCGCGGCCGCTGCCCACCCCCATCCTCGAGGTGCGCATGGCCCGCTGCAACGAGTGCGCCGGCGCGCTGGCCCGCTGGGAGGAGGTGCGCGAGGTGATCCCCCACGCCGGTTCCCTGCGCGTGCGCCTGGAGCCGGGCGCGGACCCGGCGGCGGTGCGGGCGCGGATCGCCGCGCTGGCGCGGGAGCGCGGCCTGGAGCTGGAGCGGGTGGCGGCGGCGGAGCCCGACCTGGAGGATGTCTTCGTGGCCGTGCTGGAGGGGCAATGAACCTCCAGCATGTCCGGGCCATGGCGCGCAAGGAGTGGTGGCACCTGCTGCGCGATCCCCGCAGCCTGGCGCTGATGCTGCTGATGCCGGCCATGCTCCTGTTCCTGTTCGGCTACGCCATCCGGCTCGATGTGACCGAGGCGCCCATCGGCGTGCTGCAGGAGTCGAACGACGCCGTGTCGCGGGATTTCACCGCCCGTCTCGACGCCAGCCATGCCTTCGCGGTGGTCGATCGCTTCCACGATCGCCGCGCCCTCACCGACGCCGTCCAGCATGGCGAGATCTGGGCCGGGCTGGTCATCCCCCGCGATTTCGCCGCGGCGCTCGGGCAGGGCGACGCGCGGCTGCAGCTCATCCTCGACGGGGTGGACGCCAATACCGCGCGCCTGGTGCGCAACTACACCCTGGCGCTGGTGAACGACTACGCCATGGAGCAGGGCGGCGTGCCCCCGCTGGAGATCCGCAACCGGGTCTGGTTCAACGAGGCGAGCGAGAGCCGGCTGGCGGTGGTGCCCGGGGTCATCGCGGTGGTGATGGCGGTCATCGGCGCGCTGATGACCGCGCTCACCGCGGCGCGGGAGATGGAGCTCGGGAACATCGTCATGCTGCGCACCACGCCGCTCACCCGCGGGGAGTTCCTGGCCGGCAAGCTGCTGCCCTATTTCGTCATCGGCATGGCGGACTTCCTGGTGGCCGCCGGCGCGGCGGTGTGGCTGTTCGAGGTGCCCCTGCGCGGCTCCTTCCCCGGGCTGCTGGCGGTCTCGGCCCTGTTCCTGCTGGTGGTGATGCTGCAGGGCATGCTCATCTCCATCGCCGCCGGCCAGCAGGTGCTGGCGAGCCAGATCGCCCTCATCAGCTCCTTCCTGCCCGCGTTCCTGCTCTCCGGGTTCATATTCGCCATCGAGAACATGCCCGTGGTGCTGCAGTGGTTCACCCGCATCCTCCCGGCCCGCGCCTATACCACCCTCTCCAAGGCGGTGTTCCTCAAGGGGGTGTCGCCGCTGCTGCTGTGGACCGAGGTGCTGGTGCTCGGCGTCCTGCTGCTGGTGCTGATGCGGGTGGTGCTGCTGCGGGCGCGCAAGCTGGGGCTGCAGTCGTGACCGGCTTCCCGGGTGCCCTGGCGGTGGGGTGGGTGCGGCTGCGGGCGCTGCTGGGCAAGGAGTTCCTGGCGCTGCTGCGGGAGCCGCGCATGCGCTTTTTCGTGCTGGTGCCGCCCCTCATCCAGCTGTTCCTGTTCGGCTACGCCGCGACCTTCGACGTGCGCGAGGCCAGCGTCGGCGTGGTGGACCAGTCCCGGAGCCTCGCCAGCCGCGAGCTGGTGCAGGCCCTGGCGGCGGGCGGCGAGTTCGTGCTCCGGACCTACCCGGACATGGGGGCGGCGGAGGAGGCCATGGACCGCAGCGAGGTGCGCGCCCTGGTGCGCCTGCCCCAGGACTTCGCCACCCGCCCCGTGGTGCAGCTGGTGGCGGACGGCTCCGACTCCAACAGCGCGCTGCTCATCGTCAGTCAGCTCAGCCAGCGCCTGCGCACCCACGCGGCGATTCTCTCCGGCGCCGGCCCGCCGGTGCAGGTGGAGGAGCGGGCCTGGTTCAATCCGAACCTGGACGACCGGCCCTACTTCATGCCCGGCATCATCGCCAACGTGGTGCTCATCGCCACCATGATCCTGACCGCCATGACGGTGGTGCGGGAGCGGGAGGTGGGCACCCTCGAGCGGCTGCTGGTCACGCCCATCGGGCGCTTCGAGTTCCTCATCGCCAAGCTGCTGCCGGTGGCGGCCGTGGGGCTGTTCGACGTGGTCCTGGTCTCCGTCATCACGGTGTACTGGTTCGACGTGCCCTTCCGCGGCAGCTCCACCGCACTGATGGTGGGCAGCATACTGTTCCTCACCAGCAGCCTGGGGCTGGGGCTGCTCATCTCCACCTGGTCCAGTACCCAGCAGCAGGCGATGCTGCTGGCGGTGTTCCTGGTGATGCCCATGATCATGCTCTCGGGCTTTGCCTTCCCCATCCGCAACATGCCCGAGGGAGTGCAGCTGGTCACCTGGCTCGACCCCCTGCGCTTCTACCTGGTGGTCATCCGCGACCTGTTCCTGAAGGGCGGGGGGCTGACCGATCACCTGTTCGAGTACGGCATGATGGGCCTGCTCGGCACCGTCTTCCTCCTCCTCAGCGCTCTGCGCCTGCGCTGAGTCTGATGGCCCGGTCAAGATAAAAAACGTGAATAGACAGGATTCACGGGATTTACGGACTTAAGCCTCTCTGCGTCTTCAGGTGAGGTGTGCGTTCGCAGCGGCAGTTCCTGCTGCGCAGCCATCTGCAGGCACCACGATATATCTGCGTAATCCGTGTAATCTGCGGGTAAAAGTCTTTTTGTCCTGGAATCCTGTCCATCCTGTAAATCCTGTCTATTAACTACTGTAGGTGTTTCCGATCGGAGCGAGGCGGCGATGCGACTCTACCTGGCGCAGCATGGCGACGCGGTACCCGAGGCGGAGGATGGCAAGCGGCCCCTGAGCGAGCGGGGGCGCGCGGACGTGGCGCGGCTGGCGGAGTTCCTGCAGCGGGCCGGGGTGCGGGCCGGGCACGTGCACCACAGCGGCAAGCTGCGGGCGCGGCAGACCGCGGAGCGGCTGGCCGAGGCGGTGATGCCCGGGGGGCGGACCACCGTGGTGGCGGACATCGCCCCCAACGATCCCGTCGCGCCCCTGGCCGAGCTGGCCGGGCGCTGGAGCGTGGACACCCTGGTGGTGGGCCACATGCCCTACGTGGGGCGCCTCGCCGCGCGCCTGCTGACCGGCCGGGAGGAGCCGGCGGTGGCGGGTTTCCGCCCGGGCGCGCTGGTCTGCCTGGAGCGGGATGCCGCCGGCGCCTGGCGGATCGCCTGGATGGTGGCGCCGGAGCTGCTCTCCCCGCCGGGCTGAAAGGGACACCGCCGTCGTCCCTGCCGGCCGGCTGTGTCGCCGATGAACCGGCTATGCCCGCGCCCGGTCCAGGCACCAGGACGGTGCCGCCGCCCGCCTTCCCGAACCGGGATGGTGCGGCGGGGCGCCCGGGGGGCGGTGCGCCGACCGGCCTGAACCGGCGCCGGGGTGCGGCCCGCCCGTGGGGCGCTGGTCCGGCACGCAATTTGCCGGATCTCACGGGACGCGGATTCGACACAGGCGGGAACCGCTGCCATCGATCCGCCGACCTGCTGCGCAGGTTCTTTCCCTGAGCACCGCACATGAACCAAAGGCATCGCCTGAACGCCGTGCCGGCGAACTACCTGGGCCTGTGGGGCCGGATCTCGCTGGAGGACGACCGGGGGCTGGATACCGCTTCCCAGGTGGTGTGGCTGCAGTCCCGCAGCTTCTGCTGCGATCTGCGCGTGCCGGCGGAGCGGCCCGATTTCAGCGGGGTGGAGAGCCTCGATGGGTGCACTGACAGGCAGCTGCGCTGGCTGATGGGACAGCAGGGTTTCGCCGGCCAGCTGCTGGTGGAGGAGAGCACCTGCCACTGGCTGCGGGCCATAGACTTCCAGCCGGATCGCGCCCTGAGGGATGTGGGCCGCATGCGCTTCTCGCCGGACTACGTGGTCGAAGAGGGGGTGCATGCCCCGTACCGGGAGGTGTGGCGCCGCCTGCCCCCGGCGAGCGGCGAGCAGGCGGTGCTGGAACTGATGCCCGAGGACGGCGATCTGCGCCGCAGTTTCCTGGTGGTGGTGGGCGACTGGTTCATGTACGCCCGGGAACGGGGCTGGCGTCCGCCCCAGGCGCCGGATCTCGCCCACCTGGTGGACGCGGCGCCCGAACGGCGCGCGCTGCTGCTGCGGCTGGCGGACTTCGAGATCAGCTTCGGCCTGCGCCGCGGCGGGATGGGGCCCTGGGAGATCCGGCTCTCCACCCTGCCGTTCCGCGAAGGCCGCTCCCTGGACCTGGCTGGCCGGTTGTCCCCCGCCCGGCGGGAATCCGGCGGGCTCTACTGCCACGAGACGACGGGCGCGGGCCGCCGGCGCTGGCGGGTGATGGAGTGGAGCGGCGGGTTCCAGTGGGCCTGAAACCGGTACAATAGCCGCCGCTCCCCGGACTCCCGCCGGGCCAGTCGAGGTCAATTGCGTGCGCAAGTCGTTGCCGGTCGCGGTCCTGGTGCTGAGCGCGATCATGTGGGGCCTTACCTGGTGGCCCCTGAAGCATTTCCACCAGCAGGGGCTGCAGGGGCCGCTGCTGATCCTGCTTGGCTACGGCGTGGTGGCGCTGGTGCTGCTGCCGTGGCTGTGGCGCGAGCGCGCGGCCTGGCGGCGGGAAGCCCGCTACATGTGGCTGATGCTGCTGCTGGGCGGCTGGGCCAACCTGGCGTTCGCCGGCGCCATGATCTACGGTGAGGTGGTCCGGGCGATGATGCTCTTCTACCTCGCGCCGGTCTGGGGCGTGCTCGGCGGCCGGCTGTTCCTGCGCGAGCCCATCGACCGCCGGCGCGGGCTCGGCCTGGGACTGGCGCTGGCCGGCGCCTTCCTGGTGCTGGGCGGCTGGGAGATCCTGCGCCAGCCGCCCGCGGCGCTGGATCTCCTGGCCCTCAGCGCCGGCATGGCCTTCGCGCTCAACAACATCACCTGCCGCGCCGCCCAGGCGGTTCCCGTCACCAGCAAGAGCGCCATCAACTTTCTCGGCGTCGGCCTGATGGCGCTGGCCGTGGTCCTCACCCAGGGGCTGCCGCTGCCGCCGCTCTCCCTCTCCACCTGGGGCTGGCTGCTGTTCTTCGCGCTGGGCTGGCTGCTGCTGGCCACCGTCTCGGCGCTGTGGGCGGTGACCCACCTGGAGGCGGGCCGCGCCGCGGTCATCCTCATCGTGGAGCTGCTGGCCGCGGTGGTCTCCGCCACCCTCGTCGGCGGCGAGACCCTCGCGGCCAACGAATGGGCCGGGGGTGCCCTCATCCTCGCCGCCGCCGTGCTGGAGTCGCGGCGTGGCGGGGAGCACCTGGAACCGGTGATTCCCCCCGCGGCGGACCGGGTGTGACCGGCGCTCCCAACCGCCGCTGAGGCTGGAGCGCCCGCTCCGGCACCCCGCCCCAAATCCGCTCATCCGTCCCTGCCCGTGCACCCGGGTGGTGCGCCCCCGGCCCGCGCCGCCCCGGCTCCGCTTGCGGAATCCGGTGCGCAACCAGTTGTATTGACGGGCTATTCGCTGATTCATTCCAGTTGGCACAGCCCTTGCCCTGTCGTTAATACCAATTTCCCATTTCGTATTAACAAGAGGGCTCACCATGAAAATCAGTGTCCGCAGGATGTTCGGCGCGCTGGCCGGCGCCATGCTGCTGGGGGCGTCCGCGCTGGCGTCCGCAGAACCGTTGAAGATCGGCTACAGCGACTGGCCCGGCTGGGTCGCCTGGGAGGTGGCCATCGAGAAGCAGTGGTTCAAGGAGGCCGGGGTCGAGGTGAAGTTCGAGTGGTTCGACTACGTGGCCTCCATGGACGCCTTCGCCGCCGGCCAGCTCGACGCCGTCACCATGACCAACGGCGACGCCCTGGTCACCGGCGCCACCGGCGCCAAGAGCGTGATGATCATCATCAACGACTACAGCAACGGCAACGACATGATCGTGGGCGCGCCGGGCGTCGAGTCCATCGCCGATCTCAAGGGCAGGAAGGTGGGCGTGGAGATCGGCTTCGTGGATCACCTGCTGCTGCTCAACGGCCTGGCGAAGGCCGGCCTGACCGAGGCGGACGTGGAACTGGTGAACGTCCCCACCAACGAGACTCCGCAGGTGCTGGCCTCCGGTGACGTGGCGGCCATCGGCGCCTGGCAGCCCAACTCCGGCATGGCGCTGAAGCTGGTGGCCGGCTCCAGTCCCATCTACACCAGCGCCGACGAACCCGGCCTCATCTACGACGTGCTCGCCGTCTCCCCCGAGAGCCTCTCCGCCCGCCGCGACGAGTGGCGGAAGGTGGTGGATGTCTGGTACCGGGTGGTGGACTACATCCTCGACCCCGAGACCCACGCCGATGCGGTGCGCATCATGGCATCGCGGGTGGGCGTGTCGCCCGCGGAGTACGAATCCTTCATCAACGGCACCCGGATCCTGACCCTGGACGAGGCGAAACAGTTCTTCGTCAAGGGCGAGGGCTTCGGCTCCCTCTACGGCTCCTCGAAGATCGTCGACGAGTTCAACCTCGCCAACGACGTCTACAAGGATGCCCAGGACGTGGACGCCTACATCGACGGTTCCCTCACCAACGCCCGGTAAGCCGCCCAGGGGCGCGTCCACCGGCACCGGATCAGCAGCGTGGAGACGAGATTGATGACCAGCCAGCCATGGTTCGCCGCCCGCAGGGAACTGGCGCCCAACCGGCGCCTCACCCTCGCGATCATGAGCTTCGTCCTGCCGCTGCTGGTCTGGTGCCTGGTGAGCTACGTGCCCTTCATCTGGCATCCCATGGTGGAGGTGAGCGATCCGGGGGCGGTCTCCTACTTCAAGCCGGGGATGCTGGTGGAGCGGGAGGTCTTCGACCGGGAGCGGGAGAAGGTGCGCGGGGAGGGCGCTGCGCTGCCCGCGGGCGAGCCGGCCAACCCGGTCTACCTGCCGGCGCCCCACCAGGTGGCCCGGGCGATGTTCACCGCCTTCACCACCGAGCCCCAGCGGCGCAACGAGAAGTGGCTGCACGAGAGCCTCGGCGACAGCATCACGGTCATCGCCCTGGGGTTCCTCATCTCCTCGCTCATCGGTGTGCCGCTGGGGATCCTGGCCGGAACCTACGACGCCGTCTCACGGCTCAACGAGCCGTTCATCGAGTTCTTCCGCTACCTCCCGGCGCCCGCCTTCGGCGCCCTGGCGGTGGCGGTGCTCGGCATCCATGAAGCGCCCAAGATCGCCATCATCTTCATCGGCACCTTCTTCCAGCAGGTGCTGGTGGTCTCCAACACCACCCGCAAGATCGACCCCTCGCTCCTGGAAGCGGCCATGACCCTCGGGGCTAAGCGGCTGAACCTGCTGTTCCGGGTGGTGATCCCGGGCATCATCACCGACCTCTACAAGGACCTTCGCATCCTGCTCGGGTGGGCGTGGACCTACCTCATCGTCGCCGAGATGATCGGCACCAGCTCCGGCATCACCTGGTTCATCACCCAGCAGGCCCGCTACAAGAACTTCGAGAACGTCTACGCCGCCATCATCATGATCGGCATCATCGGGCTCTCCACCGACCTGGTGCTCGCCTGGCTGGGGCGGCGCATCTTCCCCTGGCAGCGCGCCTCCGCGGCCTGATGGAACGGGCGTTCCACAAGAACGGGACATTCCCATGAGCCATATCGAGCTGCCCAGCTACCTCGACCAGTCCGAGGCCGTCCGCGAGCGCTTCACCCGCCTGAAGCAGCGCCCGGTGATCCTGGAGGTGAAGGGGCTGGGCAAGGATTTCGAGTCGCCCCAGGGCCGGGTCACCGCCCTGCGCGACATCAACTTCAAGACCCACCGGCGCGAGTTCGTCTGCGTCATCGGGCCCTCCGGCTGCGGCAAGTCCACCCTGGTGCGCATTCTCGCCGGGCTGGAGAGCCACAGCAGCGGCAAGGTGCTGCTGGACGGCCGGCCGGTGCACGGCCCCGGCCCCGACCGCGGCATGGTGTTCCAGGGCTACACCCTGTTTCCCTGGCTCACGGTGAAGCAGAACGTGATGTTCGGCCTCAAGATGTCCAGGCGCACCGGCATGGAGGACCAGGAGGCGATGCAGTGGATCGACCTGGTGGGCCTGGCCAGGTTCGCCGACAGCTACCCGCACCAGCTCTCCGGCGGCATGAAGCAGCGCGTGGCCATCGCCCGGGCGCTCGCCAACCAGCCGCGGGTGCTGCTGATGGACGAGCCGTTCGGCGCCCTGGACGCCCAGACCCGCGCCCGCATGCAGGCCTACCTGCTCGACATCTGGAAGAACATCGACATCACCATCGTCTTCATCACCCACGATCTCGACGAGGCCATCTACCTGGCCGACCGCATCCTGGTGCTGAAGGCCCACCCGGGCGAGGTGCAGGAGCTCATCGAGGTGCCCGTGCCCCACCCGCGCAACCCGGACCAGTTCCTCAGCCCCGGGTTCCTCGCCACCAAGGCGCGCCTGGAGGCCCTGATCCACCCGCCACAGTCGGAGGAGACGGGTCTCAGCGAGGATCACCTGAACCTGGTGCGCATGGTGCCGCTGGACGACGAGGTGAGCGATGTCTATTGAAGCGCGCCTCAACGACTGGCACACCCTCACCTGGGAGGAGATCGGCCGCCTGCCGGCGGCGGGCATCGACGGGGCCCTCCTGCCCGTGGGCGCCACCGAGCAGCACGGTCCGCACCTGGGTTGCGGGATGGACACCGAGATCGCCGGGCGGCTGTGCCGCGACGCGGCGGCGCGCACCGGCGTGGCGCTGCTGCCGGCGCTGCCCTACGGCTGCTCCATCGGCCACTCCAGGCGCTGGCCCGGTACCCTGGCGCTGCAGCCCAAGACCCTCATCGACGTGGTCAAGGACGTCGGCGACTGGCTCCACGCCTCCGGCTTCCGGCGCCTGTTCCTGGTCAATGGCCACGTCACCAACGCCGCGCCCCTGCGCTGCGCGCTGGAGATGCTGCGCGCCGAGCACGACGGCCTGATGGTGGCGCTGGTCAACAGCGCCGCCATCAGCGAGCGGGTGCGCGCGCGCCACTTCGAGGACGCCGGCGACTGGCACGCCAACGCCGCCGAGACGGCGCTGATGCAGGCCATCGCCCCGGCGCTGGTGCGCGAGGAGCGCATCGAGGCGGCTGACGACCCGGATCGCACCACGGAGAGCGTCTTCGCCCACCCGGTCAACCGCACCAGCCGCAACGGCGTCACCGGTTATCCCAGCCGCGCCAGCGCCGCCGCCGGCGCCGAGCTCTACGCCTGGATGGTGGATGACCTGGCGGAACTGATCACCCGGGGCATGGCCGAGGAGCCGCCCCTGCCCCACTCCTACTTCGAAAAGACCGACGAGAGTTGCTGACATGAAGAGCGCCGAAGAGATCAAGCGGATCCGGGACGAACTGAAGGCCAAGGGGGTGAAGTACTGCCTCGGCGCCTACGTGGACATCCACGGCAACCCCAAGGGCAAGGTGGTGCCCATCGACCACCTGGAGCACATGGCCCATGGCTCGGAGCTCTACACCGGCTATGCGCTGGACGGGCTCGGGCAGAAGCCCAACGACGACGAGATCGCCTCGATGCCGGATCTCGACCACATCATCCAGCTGCCCTGGCAGCCGGAGATGGCGTGGATGCCCGCCGACAACACCTTCCACGGCGAGCCCTACCCCCTCAACGCACGGGTGGCGCTGAAGAAGCAGCTGGAGAAGGCCGCCGCGATGGGCTTCGGGATGAACCTCGGCATCGAGGCGGAGGTGTTCGTGCTGCGCCAGAACGCCGACGGCAGCCTCGCGGTGCCCAACCCCGACGACCGGCTCACCAAGCCCTGCTACGATGCCCGCGGCTTCCTCGACCAGTTCGGCTGGCTCGACCGGATGGCCACCGCCATCAACGCGCTGGGCTGGGACCTCTACTCCTTCGACCACGAGGACGCCAACGGCCAGTTCGAATTCGACTTCAAGTACGCCGACGCGGTCACCTCCTGCGACCGCTACACCTTCCTGCGCCTGATGGCCAAGGAGTTCGCGAAGCAGGAAGGGCTCGTCGCCACCTTCATGCCCAAGCCCTTCGCCGACAAGACCGGCAACGGCGCCCACTTCAACATGTCCCTCTACGACCTGGAGACGGGCAGGAACCTGTTCGCCCGCGACCCGAAGGAGGACCCGCGGGGGCTGGGGCTCACCGAACTGGGCTACCAGTTCATCGCCGGGGTCATCAAGCACGGCAAGGCGCTGTGCGCGGCGTTCGCCCCCACGGTGAACAGCTACAAGCGGCTGGTACGCCAGGGCGACATGCCCTACTTCACCTGGGCGCCGGTGTTCAACTCCTTCGGCTCCAACAACCGCACCAACTCCGTGCGCGTGCCCATGGGCGGCGGCCGCTTCGAGTCGCGCAACGCCGACGGCGCGGTGAACCCCTACCTGGCCGCGGCGCTCGCGCTGGCCGCCGGCCTGGAGGGCATCCGCGAGGGGCTCGATCCCGGCCAGCCCCAGGAGGACAACCTCTACGAGCTGACCGAGGAGGAGCGCGCCGCGCGCGGCATCGAGTTCCTGCCGCGCGACCTGCAGGAGGCGGTGGATGCCTTCGAGGCCGACCCCTTCGTCACCGATGCGCTGGGCCAGGGGCTGCGCGACGAGTTCATCCGCTACAAGCGCCAGGAGTGGAACGCCTATCACCAGACCATCTCGGCCTGGGAGATCGAGCGCTACAGCCACCTGTTCTGATACGGCGCCGGCAACGGAGTGCAAGGAGGGGAGGGCACGGGCATGAGCGGTCACAACGGCAACGGCGGCGTCAGCCGCATCAGCGTCTCCCTGCCGGAGCCGCTGCTGCGGCAGCTCGACGCGATGGTTTCGGAGCGCGGCTTCATGAGCCGATCCCAGGCCATCGCGGAGATGGTGAGCGAGCAGGTGGCGGCCCACAAGCAGGCGCTGGGCAGCGAGATCATGGCCGGCACCATCACCCTGCTCTACGACCACTCCACGCCGAACCTGCAGAAGAGTCTGGCGGATCTCCAGCACGAGCACATCCGCGAGGTGATCAGCTCGCTGCACGTCCACCTCATGCACTCCCAGACCATGGAGGTGATCCTGGTGCAGGGGCCGGCGGCGGCGCTGCAGCTCATCGCCGACGAGATGATCACCCTGCGCGGGGTCATCTCCGGCAAGCTGGAGTTGACCACCACGCTGATCCCGCAACTGCACCTGCCCGCGGAGAAACGCGCCGGCCAGGCGTGATGCACCAGGACCGTGCCGGCCGCGGGGCACTGATCCAGGATGGTGCGCGTGACCCCTGCGCAGGCCCGTTTTTCCGGGGTTCCAGGGCCGTGTTCGGCTGGCACGCGCCTTGCTGTTACCGATGCAGGGTATTACCGAAAACGGAATTGTTAATACCGGGAATCGTTACGAGCCGGGAGTCCCGCGAGGCTCCGAACAGGAGGTGGTTTCAATGCGTGAATCTTCGCCGAGCAGCCCGCTGTGGGAGGAACTGGTGCCGGGCGGGGCCCACTGGTCCGGGGTGCTCCGCCGCGGCACCACCCTGCGCCTGACCGACGTGGGTGGCGGGGCCAATGTCGCCATGCTGCTCTACAACAACGAGGAGAAGCTCGAGCGCTACAACATGGCCGACACCCTCAAGGCGCAGCACACCGCCCACCTCACCGCCGGCTGCGCCTGCTACTCCGACATGGGCCGCGTGCTCTGCTCCATCACCGGCGACAGCGTGGGCTGGCACGATCCCATCGGCGGGGTCTCCAACGGGGCCATGGTGGCGCGCAGGTACGGCGCGCTGAGCTACCAGGAGGCGCGCAACGCCTGCCACCGCAACGGCTACGACAGCCTGCTCAACGAGGTGGCCAAGTACGGACTCGGCCGGCGCGACCTGGTGCCCAACATCAATTTCTTCAGCAAGGTGGTGGTGGACGACGGTGGCAACATGGCCTTCGCCGGCGGCCACTCGCGGGCGGGCGACCACGTGGATCTCCGCTTCGAGATGGAAACCCTGGTGGTGCTCTCCACCTGCCAGCATCCCCTCGATCCGGATCCGGAGTACCGGCCCCGCGACGTGAAGCTCACCGCCTGGTACAGCGGTCCCGCCGGCGCCGAGGACCCGTGCCGCAATCGCTGCCCCGAGAACCGGCGCGGCTTCGCCAACACCGATCGGCTCTACCTCTGAGCCCGGCCCGCGCAGCGAACAGGAGAACGACCATGACGACGCAACTGGTGGAGAGCCCGCTCGACCCGGCAGACGCCCTCTGCCGCGAGGTGGTGCCCGCGGGCGAGCCGTGGATGAAGGTGGTGAAGCAGGGGCAGGTGTTCCGCATTCTCGACCTCGAGGGCAACCAGGCGGTGGACACCCTGTTCTACAGCGCCGCCGACCCGGAGGAGCGCTACAGCGCCCAGGACACCATCCGCGGGCAGGGCAACATCTACCTAACCACGGGCACCAAGCTGCTCTCCAACCTCGGCAACGTGATGCTCACCATCACCGCCGACACCTGCGGCCGCCACGACACCCTCGGCGGCGCCTGCTCGGCGGAGAGCAACACGGTGCGCTACGCCCTGGACAAGCGCCACATGCACAGCTGCCGCGACAGCTTCCTGATGGCGCTGGCGCAGTGGGATCGGGGCATGACCAAGCGCGATCTCTCCAGCAACATCAACTTCTTCATGAACGTCCCGGTGACCCCGGCGGGCGGCCTCACCTTCGAGGACGGCATCTCCGCCCCGCTCAAGTACGTGGAGATGCGCGCCGAGATGGACGTGCTGGTGCTGGTCTCCAACTGCCCCCAGCTCAACAACCCCTGCAACGCCTACAACCCCACCCCGGTGGAGATGCTGGTCTGGGATGCGCCGTGACCGGGTTGGAAAGGAACTTGCGTGGAAAGGAATTAACGCCAGGACGCAAAGGCGCCAAGCCGCGAAGAGGGAAGATCCTGTGAGTGTGACGATGGGTGCGGAGCGATGGGCAACCGGGGGCCGGTATGGCCCGGGTGGCTCCCCGCGCAACTCGATTCGCCTTTCTTGACCTGGGTCTTTGCGCCTTCGCGTCTTAGCGTTGAATTAATCGCCGGAGTGGAAGAAGCATGTTCAAGAAGGTCCTGATCGCCAACCGCGGCGCCATCGCCTGCCGCGTCATCCGCACCCTGAAGCGCATGGGCATCAAGTCGGTGGCGGTCTACTCGGAGGCCGATGCCCACTCCCTGCACGTGGCCCAGGCCGACGAGGCGCTGTGCATCGGTCCGGCGCCCGCCTCCCGGAGCTACCTGGATACCGCCCGCATCCTCGCCGCGGCGCGGGAGAGCGGCGCCCAGGCCATCCATCCCGGCTACGGCTTCCTCAGCGAGAACGCGGCCTTCGCCGAGCTCTGCGCCGCCGAGGGCATCGCCTTCATCGGCCCGACGCCGCAGCAGATGCGCGACTTCGGCCTCAAGCACACCGCCCGCGAACTGGCCGAGGCCAACGGCGTGCCGCTGCTGCCGGGCAGCGGCCTGCTGGAGGGGGTGGAATACGCCCTGGCCGAGGCCGCGCGCATCGGCTACCCGGTGATGCTCAAGAGCACGGCGGGCGGCGGCGGCATCGGCATGCAGCTCTGCCGCGACGAGGCGGAGCTGCGCGAGGCCTATCACTCGGTGGAGCGGCTCAGCCGCAACAACTTCGGCCAGGTGGGCATGTTCCTGGAGAAGTTCATCGAGCGCGCCCGCCACATCGAGGTGCAGATCTTCGGCGACGGCGCCGGCCGGGTGGTGGCCCTGGGCGAGCGCGACTGCTCGGTGCAGCGGCGCAACCAGAAGGTGATCGAGGAGACCCCGGCCCCCGGCCTCGACGACGCCCTGCGCGCCCGCCTCCACGCCGCCGCCGTGCGTCTCGGGCGGGCGGTGGGCTACCGGTCGGCGGGGACCGTGGAGTTCATCTTCGACGCCGACACCGACGACTTCCATTTCCTGGAGGTGAACACCCGCCTGCAGGTGGAGCACGGCGTCACCGAGGAGGTCTACGGCGTGGACCTGGTGGAGTGGATGGTGCGCCAGGCCGCCGGGGAGAGCGCGTTCCTCGACAGCTACCGGCCCAACCCCCGGGGCTGGGCCATCCAGGCGCGCCTCTACGCCGAGGACCCGGCCCGCAACTTCCAGCCCAGCGCCGGCCTGCTCACCGAGGCGGACTTCGCCGGGACGGCGCGGGTGGAGACCTGGGTGGAGCGGGGCAGCGAGGTGCCGCCCCACTACGACCCGATGATCGCCAAGATCATCTGCGCCGGCGCCGATCGCGCCGAGGCCCTCGCCAACCTGTCGCGGGCGCTTGCGGCCACGCGGGTGGCGGGCATCGAGACCAACCTCGACTACCTGCGCCAGGTGGTGGCCCACGACACCTTCCGCCGCGGCCGGCAGATCACCGCCTTCCTCGGCGGCTTCCACTACGCCCCCGCCACGGTGGAGGTGCTGGTGCCCGGCACCCAGACCACGGTGCAGGACTGGCCCGGCCGCGTGGGCCACTGGGACGTGGGGGTGCCGCCCTCGGGCCCCATGGATCATCTCGCCTTCCGGCTGGCCAACCGCATTGTCGGCAACGCCGAGGGCGCGCCGGGGCTGGAGCTCACCGTTTCGGGACCGACGCTGCGCTTCAACACCGGGGCGGTCATCGCGCTCACCGGCGCCGACATGCAGGCGGAGTCCGATGGCGGGCCCGTGCCGCGGTGGGCGCCCGTCACGGTCCCCGCCGGCGCGACGCTGCGCCTGAAGGCCGCGGCCGGCCCCGGCACCCGCGCCTATCTCGCCGTGCGCGGCGGCTTCGACGTGCCCGACTACCTGGGCAGCCGCGCCACCTTCACCCTCGGCCAGTTCGGCGGGCATGCCGGGCGCACCCTGCGGGTGGGCGACGTGCTGCACCTGGGCGGCAGCGAGCCGGAGGCCGCGCCGGCGGCGCTGCCCCCCGCGCTGGTGCCCGAGTACACGACCGAGTGGGAGGTGGGCGTGCTCTACGGCCCCCACGGCGCGCCCGACTTCTTCACCGATGAGGACATCGGGATGTTCTTCGGCACCGCCTGGGAGGTGCACTACAACTCCAGCCGCACGGGCGTGCGCCTCATCGGTCCCAAGCCGAAGTGGGCGCGCAGCGACGGCGGCGAGGCGGGGTTGCACCCCTCCAACATCCACGACAACGCCTATGCCATCGGCAGCGTGGACTTCACCGGCGACATGCCGGTGATCCTCGGCCCCGACGGCCCCAGCCTCGGGGGCTTCGTCTGCCCGGCCACCATCGTCCAGGCGGAGCTGTGGAAGCTCGGGCAGCTGAAGCCCGGCGACACGGTGCGCTTCCGTCCCCTCACCCGGGCCGACGCCAGCCACCGCGAGGCGGTGCAGGCGCGCGAGGTGGCGGCCCTGTCGCAGGCCCCCGAGCGACCCGCGCCCATCCGCCGCGAGGGCGGTCCCGCGGCGCCCGCGGAGGGACCGGTGCTGGCGCGCCTACCGGCCACGGCGGAGCGGGTGGAGGTCACCTACCGCCAGGCGGGCGACCGCTACCTGCTGGTGGAGTACGGCCCGCTGGTGCTGGACCTGGAGCTGCGCTTCCGCGCCCACGCCCTGATGGCGTGGCTGAAGGATCGCAACGTGCCGGGCATCGTCGACCTCACACCGGGCATCCGCTCCCTGCAGGTGCACTACGACAGCCGTGTGCTCGCCACCGGCGAGCTGCTGGAGACCCTGGTGGCGGCCGAGGCGGAGCTGCCGCCGCTGGACGAGCTGGAGGTGCCGAGCCGCATCGTCCACCTGCCGCTGTCCTGGGACGATCCCGCCACCCGGCTCGCCATCGACAAGTACATGCAGTCGGTGCGCCCCAACGCGCCCTGGTGTCCCAGCAACATCGAGTTCATCCGCCGCATCAACGGGCTGGACTCCATCGACCAGGTGCGGGAGATCCTCTTCAATGCCAGCTACCTGGTGCTGGGCCTGGGCGACGTCTACCTGGGCGCTCCGGTGGCCACGCCGCTGGACCCGCGCCACCGCCTGGTGACCACCAAGTACAACCCCGCGCGCACCTGGACGCCGGAGAACGCCGTGGGTATCGGCGGCGCCTATCTCTGCGTCTACGGCATGGAGGGGCCGGGCGGCTACCAGTTCGTGGGGCGCACGGTGCAGATGTGGAACCGCTACCGCCAGACCGCCGACTTCACCGGCGGCAAGCCGTGGCTGCTGCGCTTCTTCGACCAGATCCGCTTCTACCCGGTGGGCGGCGAAGAGCTGCTGCGCATGCGCGAGGAGTTCATACAGGGCCGCTTCAGGCTGAAGGTGGAGGAGACCACCTTCAGCCTGCGCGACTACCGCGCTTTCCTCGCCGGGAACAGTGAATCCATCGCCGCCTTCAAGAGCCGCCAGCAGGCCGCCTTCGATGCCGAGCGCGAGCGCTGGGAGCGCGACGGGCAGAGCACCTGGGAGCAGGAGGCCGACGCCGCGCCGGTGGAGGAGGGCGAGCTGCCGCCGGGCTGCCATCCCATCGCCAGCCACCTGCCGGGCAGCGTCTGGCAGATCCCCGTGCAGGCCGGCCAGCGGGTCCATGCGGGCCAGGAGCTGGTGATCGTGGAGTCCATGAAGATGGAGATCGCCATCCTCGCCGCCGAGGACGGCGTGGTGGAGTCGGTGCTCTGCCGCGAGGGCGGGCAGGTGGCGGCGGGCCAGAACCTGGTCATCATCCGCGGCGCGACCGCCGCGACAGCGTAGGGAGAGGGCGGCACATGGAGACCCCGGATCTGAACCTGGCGGCGCTGGCCGCCGCCTACCGCGACGGCAGCCTCACCCCCACGCAGGTGGTGGAGCGGGTGCTGGCCCGCATCGAGGCCACCCGCGAGAGCAACGCCTGGATTCACGTGCTCCCGGCCGCGGCGCTGCGGGCGCGGGCCGCCGAGCTGGAGGCGCGCGGTCCCGGGGGGCTGCCCCTCTACGGGGTGCCCTTCGCCATCAAGGACAACATCGACCTGGCGGGCGTGCCCACCACCGCCGCGTGCCCGGAGTTCGCCTACACCCCGGAGCGCTCGGCCGCGGTGGTGGAGCGGCTGCTGGCCGCGGGCGCCATCGCCGTCGGCAAGACCAACCTGGACCAGTTCGCCACCGGGCTGGTGGGCACCCGCTCCCCCTACGGGGCCTGCCGCAACGCCTTCGACCCGGCCTACGTCTCCGGCGGCTCCAGCGCCGGCTCGGCGGTGGCGGTGGCCAACGGCACGGTGGCCTTCGGTCTCGGTACCGACACCGCCGGCTCCGGCCGCGTACCGGCCGCCTTCAACAACCTGGTGGGGCTGAAGCCCACCTGCGGCCTGCTCTCCGGCCGCGGCGTGGTGCCCGCCTGCCGCACCATCGACAGCGTTTCCATCTTCGCCCTCACCGCGGCCGACGCGCGGGCCGTGCTGGACGTGGCCGCGGGCTACGATGGGGAGGATCCCTTCTCGCGCCCGCCGCCCGCGGGCGCCCCGGCGGTGCTGCCCGAGCCCGGCTTCCGTTTCGGCGTGCCGCTGCCCGGGCAGCTGGAATTCTTCGACGATCCGGAGTCCGAGGCCCTCTTCACGCTCGCCGTCTCGCACCTGGAGTCGCTGGGCGGCACCGCGGTGGCGATCGACTTCGCTCCGTTCCTTGAGGCCGCGCGCCTGCTCTACGAGGGCCCCTGGGTGGCGGAGCGCTATGCCGCCATCCGCGCCTTCATCGAGGCCGGTCCGGAGCGGCTGCTCCCGGTCACCCGGCGGATCATCGAGCCGGGCATCGAACCCACCGCCGTGGCCGCCTTCGAGGCCCGCTACCGGCTGGCGGAGTTGAAGCGCGCCGCCGACAGGGTTCTGGCGGGCGTGGACCTCGTCATCACCCCCACCGCCGGGACCATCTACACGATCGCGGCGGTGGAGGCCGACCCCGTCCGCCTCAACAGCAACCTCGGCACCTACACCAACTTCATGAACCTGCTGGACTACAGCGCCGTGGCGGTCCCCGCCGGGTTCCGCCACGACGGGTTGCCGCTGGGCGTGACCCTCTTCGCCCCCGCCTTCCACGACCGCAAGCTGCTGGAGCTGGGCGGCCGCCTGCACCAGGCGGCCGACACCGGCCTCGGCGCCACCGGCCGCCTGCTGCCCGCACTCGCATCCGCGCCCGCGCCCGGGAGCGACGGTGCCCGCCTCGAGATGGTGGTCTGCGGCGCCCACCTCTCGGGCCTGCCGCTCAACCACCAGCTCACCGACCGCGGCGGCCGCCTCCTGGCCCGCACCCGCACCGCCCCCCGCTACCGTTTCTACGCCCTTCCCGGCGGCCCTCCCTTCCGCCCCGGCCTGGTGCGGGTGGAGGAGGGCGGCGGAGCCGTGGAGGTGGAGGTGTGGGACCTTCCCGCCGAGCACTACGGCGGCTTCGTCGCCGGCATCCCCGCGCCGCTCGGCATCGGCACCCTGGAGCTGGAGAACGGCGCCACCGCCCAGGGCTTCCTGTGCGAGGCCTACGCCGTGGCGGGCGCGGAGGAGATCACCGGGCTGGGGAGCTGGCGGCGGTACCTGGAGTTGAAGGGCCCGGGTTGATGGAGGCGGGAAACGGGGAACCGTGCCGGGGCGGCGTCAGCCACCGGCCGGCCGCACCTCAAGGCTTCCGCATCTGGAGGGTCTGCCGGCAGTCCGGCGCCATGGGACTTTCGAACCGCTCGACGGGCCAGGCCGCGGTCGCGGGTTCTCGACAGGCTCAGTCGCCGTCCGATTGGTGCATGGCCGCCTCGGCAAGCTCCTGCGCCCGCGCGACGGAAATCCCCTGGTGGAAATCGACCGAAAGGGGGTGGGAGGTCTCCTCCAGCTCGATATAGGGCCGGACGCCGCCCTCCCGGGGATGGACCCGCGTTTTCAGCGCGTAGGTGTCGTCGTAGCAGGGCAGGTGGTTGCAGAGCCAGCCGAAGAACCGGTCGGTGGGGTCCGGCGAGTCGTAGGTCTCGGCATAGTGCACGAAGCTCTTCTCGCTCACGGAGACCCACACCCCCCACAGGAACGGCTCGTCGACGCCGTGGATGGGTATCTCCAGGCACGCCCGGATGAAGTAGTGCTCGCCGTCCCCGTCCTCGTACTCGCAGAGATCGGTCCCCAGGTTGCCGTTGTTCCGGACCGCCTCGCTCTGCTCCAGGAAGGGGGCGGGCGCGTCGAAGCCGAAGCTGGGCGAACCCTCGTGTATCTCCCCGCACCTCGAGCACCTGAAGCTGAAAATCGCTGCCATAGTCCGTCATCCTTTCGGGGCGGTCGGAGGGTCAGTCGGCTGTTGCCAGGTATACACCGCAGTCAGCAGTGGTCAGCCTGCATGTGACCATTGTACGCCCTGGGGCAGAAAGGGGCATGACTATCGGCGGTTCAGGCCAATGGGGGAAGCCCCGCCTTGCAGGGGCGGGTGCAGCGGAGTTTTGCCAGCCGGGAAGGCCGCCGCACGTGTAAGCAGGCCGGGTTCTTGCAGCATGACTTTCAGGGCGGAAATTCATGCTCTAAGCCTTACAGGAAAGGGTTTGAGAGAGCGATTGTCCGTTGAAACAGTTTGTTACGTTGGTCCGACCCCAGTGTCACCAGGCCAACGAGACAACATAAATGGGTGGATGTAAAGCGCCTCGGCAACATCCTGCACGGCGACTCCGCCCAATTCGCTCAACCGTACTGCGGTGGCCTTGAATTCGTCACTGTATTTATAGGTCGTTCTGGGCCCTGGTTTCGGCATCTTCAACACTCCTGGCTAGTTAGCTCAGGGTGTCCACTAAGCCGAAGGAACTATCCGATCTGGTGCCTGCGATTGTTAGCGCAAAAATAGAGGCTTGCAGTATTGTCTCGCCGAACTGCAGTCAAAAATTTCTGCGCCTGAAACATCCTCTGGTAACTCCCACAGGAATCTGAACTCTCGCTGATGCGAATAACGGTCTTGTTTGATGAAATATTGACCCGCTTCCACAATCTCGCCACTCCTATGAGATAGCTGGTGACGGTCTACATCATTCCCGGGGAACCCAAGTACAGCTTTGTGTGGGCGGTAAAGGCACTGACCGAAAGTGAAAGATCTTGCTCCCACTGACTCTGCAATAGCCTCTGCAAATTGAGCGGGGTGAGTAATTACAAATCTACTATCATAGCCGAACTTTTTCATTGTCGTTCGATTAGCATTTCCGAGATACGTGCAAAACATACGGTTGTTATAGCCAGAACCATACTTTCCTCCCATAACTCCGAAGGGAGTTTTTGCCAGAAGTGTTACCAAGCCTTCCTCAGTATCGCCAATTTCTGGATGATCATAGGAGTTGTAGTATTCAAATGATCCTAGTTGCAATGAGCCAGTTCGAAAAAAATTCTCAACATGAATGCGTTTGGAAAGCTTAATAATTGGCTCTTGAGGTATTTTCCCTAGCTTAAACCGTCTCTCTGGTACAGGTTTCACGAATTGCCATGGTTTAAGCTGTTGATCAAATTTGGTATCGTGGACTAATGCACCACATAATCCCCGTAACTCGAACTTAGAAAGCTTCCTTTCTATCCACATGTGCTTATAGGTTCGAAAAGATCTAGACATCCTATTCACTTTATCAACTGAGTTTGGCGCTAACGTCTTGGCTTTGCGGCGCACCGGAGCGCCAGCGTAGGTGCGTCCGACAATGGCCATTTGTTAGGCTTTATTCACGCCTCTAGATACGCCCTTTTTCTACAAGGCGCCTGTAGTGTTCGCCGAGCACAGTCAACCGACACCCTTTACTTTCCATTGCTGCGTTCCACATATGTGGAGCACCCACAGGGACAACCAAATTAACGCGATTGAACTTCTGCAAGATTGCAAAGGTGCGCGTATTTTCAGGATCGGGAGAGGGCATTCCTTCGTCACGGCCCTTCAGTTCGGGTTCGAAAGATGGGTCTAGCTTAAATTCATAGCCAGGCAACGGGAATAACTCTGTTAGTCTTAGAAGATCAGAAAGTTGCACGGTTGGATGAACTTTTTTTAGAGACACAAAACTCTTAACGTTTGTCTTGAAAACAGGCCTTTGTTCCCACGCTCCAAGAGACTGATCTATGTAGGCATAAACTCCGCCTGGACTGACGTCACCAAGTAAATTGGCAGCAACGCCATTTAGTGCATCGACGAATAGAGTTGTAAAAACACCCCTTCCATCTTTTTCTGTAGCATACTGCTCTGCGGTTGATGCAGTAAGAATCGTGACGCCCTCTGCAATGACCGCATTATCACCGCTTGTGGCTGGCGTTCCTGCAATCCCAGAATGGCAGCTATCCAAAATAATTATTTTGTTTCGCGCCTTCGATCTATTAGCAATGGCGAGAATGTCATTTAGAGAAAGACCATCATCTCCTCGTTTGCAGTCGCTTCCGATAAGGTAACCACCAGTTGATTCTATATAACCGTGGCCAGCGAAGTAGAAGAGCGCGATTTTACTATCACCTTCAAATAGCTGCTCTACGTAGTCCTTCAATTGGCCTCGTGTTACTTGGTTAGCGGGCCCAGTTCCAGTAAATATTTGAACGTCAAAATTTATGGAGCCATCGCCATTTCTTGCTAGAGCCGCTTTTACTGCATGAGCATCATTAACACATCCAAAGAGAGGCGAGACATGCTCATAGTAATTAATTCCAACAACCAGAGCTTTCCTCATGATGCCTCCGTTATAGTGTATCTATCCAGTTTTTGATATTGTCCCAAGTCCAGTTAACGACCCTCGTACCCTCAAGCTCTTTGGGTAAAGACGTTGGGCGGTCTGTAGAGCTCCCATATATTCCACGACGCGGTATACCTTCTTCTTTAGCGCATTTTACTTCCCAAAGCTGGCCGTCAGCATTTTTAGTATTCTTAGTAACTATCACTATGACGCCGTCACAGCCTTTGATTTTGGTGCGGCAATTTGTCTTCCATGCAGAGTCCCACGGTTTTTTAACAGACATATCTACGAACTCGAATGGCGACTTTTCGTTATTTGCTTGCCCCACTAGAAAGTCGCGAAGTGTCTTGTCTTCCATAGCAAAGCTGATAAAAATACGTTTCTTGCTCATTATGTACTCCTTCGTTGGTGAAAATGCCTAACGTCGCCTTCAGCGGTGCAGACGCGTAAGCGACTGCGTCCGGTGAAAGGCATGGAGCAGTTTTAAGGGGTCGCCCATTAGCCGCCTCCGTGCAACAGGATGTAGTCAACCCTGACGAAGAATCGTCATAGTAAAACGTCGGTTCACTTTGGCACGCCTGGGTTCTAGCTTTAAGGGGTCGGTGACAAATGCATCCCATTCCCATTCGGGGGCCACTTGCAACAGCCTGCCCGGCCCCGAACGCAGCACTCATCGCCTCCCGCTCCCGACCACCAGCAGCACCCCGCCAAGGGCGATCAGCCCCACCCCGGCCCAGGTGGGCACGCTGACCGTCTCCCTGTCCTTCACCGTCAGCTCGATGGGGCCCAGCGTGGCCTCGTGGGTCACCTTGGTGTAGGTGAAGCTGCCATAGGCCAGCGCCACGGCGCCGGCGATGATCAGCAGGGTTCCCGCAAGCCTGATTCCGCCCATTTCGTCCACTCCCGTCAGTGAGATATCCGGGACCCCGGTGCGACCGGGGTCCCCGCCGGCGGCAGGCCGGGCCGGGACCGCCTGCAGCGCCTGTCCATCCCGGCCCCGGAAAGGCGTCACTGGCGGCAATCGGGACGTCCACCAGCCACTTCACTCAGTAATACCGCGGCGGCGAGGCCACCAACGGCGCCGACCGGCCAGACCGGGCCAGGTCCCGCTCGCCGTCGCGGATGCCCTCGTTCTGGAACCGGCGCTGCAGGGGCGAGGGCGGGGTGACGGGGTTGTTGGGGTTGTGCCGGGGGGTGAGTCCGAGCCGTTTCCCGGCGTCGTAGATGTCGCGCATCAGGCGCATCTGCCAGGCGGGGAACTGGCCGGTGCCGACCCAGCAGCGGGAGAGGAAGTAGTGCTCCACGGCGGCCATGATCTCGTCGTCGGGGTTGACCAGGTGGGGCGGCCAGGCCGACAGGGCCGGGCAGCGGTTGAAGCCCGGGTTCCTGACGCAGTAGAGGTCGTTCTTGAGCTGGCAGTAGCGGCTGGAGCCGGAGAGTGCGCCACGGTAGGCGTTCCAGCCGGCAATCAGGGTTCTCACTGTCGCTTCCTTGGGCATGTCCACCTCCGCCTTCCAGGCTGTGTAAACAGTCGAGCCGCCGCGGCGTCTGTCCCGCGTCCGGCCGGTCCGCTCGCGGCTTGACAGCGGGCCGGGGACGCATGGGCGCTGTCCCGGGGCCGGGTGCGCGCCTGGCGCATCCGCCGGATGCATTCAATCAGGGAGGCCGGGTGGCCGGTGCGGCCTGGGCGAACATCCCTGTGGCGCCGGTCAGATGAACATAGCCCCATTCCCGGGCGAGTTCAAAACCCGGCCGGGGATCTCCGGGGCTCCCCGCCGGCCGGGCGTGCGGGCCTCAGAGGCGCTCCCACACCAGCACGCCCGTCATCGTGCCGCCGCCGTACGCCATGGGCGCCGTGCTGAGGGTGAGCCGGTCGCCCGCGAAGGCGTAGAACCGCTCCTGCGACGTGCCTGCCCAGTTCGGGAACAGCGCGCCTTCCACGTGGTGGGTCACCACCCGCCGCGTCGCGTCGACGGTGTAGGTGCCGAAGTAGGCCTCGAAGCTGTCGAGCGCCGCGCCCTTCTCCTCGAGCGGCACGCGGGTCTTGTCGGGTCCGGAGAGAAGCGGGCGGTCCGGGCGCGAGAGGACGACCGCCATGTTCCCCTTCGCGTCGTAGACGATGCGGCCGATCGGTTCCCGGCCCATCGGGTGGAGGACCTCGCCGTCCGAGCGCCGGGCCTCGAACGAGACGAGCTTCCAGGTGCCGGTGAAGTCTGTCGTATCCATGGCGTGCTCCGGGGTATGTGGGGAGAGGCCCGGCTCAGGAGAACGTGAACCGTCCCTCCCTGACGAGGCGGACGCAGGCGTCCACGGCCTCCGGCATGAAACCGGTGCCACGCTTCGCGCTGATCTCCTCCAGCGCCTTGTCCAGTCCCATGGCCGGACGGTAGGGGCGGTGCGCCGTAATCGCCTCCACCACGTCCGCCACCGCCATGATCTTCGCCTCCAGCAGGATCTCGTCGCCCTTCAGGCCCTGGGGGTAGCCGGATCCGTCCAGCCGCTCGTGGTGCTGGTGAATCATCTGCGCGATGGGCCAGGGGAAGCGGGCGTCCTTGATGATGTCGTAGCCCACGTCCGGATGGGTCTTGATGATCTCGAACTCGTGGGGGGAGAGTCGTCCGGGCCGGTTGAGGATCTCGGAGGGGACATAGATCTTGCCGATGTCGTGAATCATCGCCCCGAGGCGGATGCCGTTGACCTGGATCTCCGGCAGTTGCATCTCGGCGGCGATGGCGGCCGCCAGCTGGGCTACCCGGTTCTGGTGGCCGGCGGTGTAGGGGTCCCGCTTCTCGACCGTCATGGCGATGGCCTGGATGGTCTGGACCAGGGACTCCTGCAGGCGGGTTTCGGCCTCGATCTTTTCCGCCTGGGTACGGTTCGAGGTGATGCCGTAGGCCAGATCATCCGCGAGCTCCTCCAGCATCAGCACCTCTTCGGGCAGGAACATGCCCGCTTCGGTTCCGTAGATGATCAGTACTCCGAAGGTCCGCGCCTTGCTGGAAAGAGGCAGTGCGATCAGCGAGACGTAGCCGTGGCTCGCGGCATGCTCGCGCCACCGCGCCATGGCGGGGTCGGTCTGGATGTCCTGCACCACCTGGGTTTCCCGCTCGCGGATGGCCCGGCCGGCGGGTCCGCGCCCGTCCTCATTGTCGGCCCAGGACAGGTGCAGCTCGTCGAGATAATCGTCGTAAACGCCGTACTGGGCTATCGGCCGGATGGATTTCCCTTCGTCCTCCATGGCATAGCCCACCCAGGCCATGAGATAGCCGCCTTCCTTCACGGCGACCCGGCACATCTCGTTCAGCAGCAGGGTCTCGTCGCTGAAATGGACCAGCGCCCGGTTGCCGGCGCTCAGGGTGCGCAGGGCCCGGTTGAGCCGTTTCAGCTGCCGTTCCGCCTCGATGCGCCCCGTCACGTCGCGGGCCACGCCGAACAGCAGTCCCTCCTCGGGCAGGGGCATGGCGTTCCAGCTCAGCCAGCGGAAGCCGCCGTCACGGTGGCGATAGCGGTTCTCGAAGGAAAAGATCTCCCTGCCTTCCGCCAGGTCCACGCGGACCCGCTCGGTGGCCTCCCGATCCTCGGGATGGACGAAGTCCAGCCACGGCCTGGCCAGCAGTTCGGCCTCGCTCCATCCCAGGATGCGCGACCAGGCGGGATTGAGCTGCCTGAAGTGGCCGTCGGTGCCGGCGATGCAGAGCAGGTCGAGGGATAGCTCGAAGAAGCGGTTGCGCTCCGCCTCCGCCCGCCGCTGAGCCGTGATGTCGGTGACATACCCTTCCAGCCGGGCGGGCCCGTCGCCCGGGCGGATGCATCTGCCCTGTTCCCATACCCAGCGCAGGGCGCCGTCCCGGTGCCGGATCCGGTACTCGAACTGGAACGGACTGCCCGCCTCGCGCGCCGACTGCACCTCCCGCCATATCCGCTCCCGGTCGTCCGGGTGGATCAGCCCGCCGTAGGACACATCGCGGTTGCCCAGCAGGGACCCGGGCGGGTAGCCGGTTAGTGCCTGGCAGCCCTCGCTCACGAACTCCATGGTCCAGTCGGTATCGTTGCGGCAGCGATAGACCATGCCGGGCAGGTTGCCGAGCAGGGTGGTGAGGGATTGCTCCAGCGTTTCCAGCTCCTGGTTTTTCTGCAGCAGCTTGTCGGACAGGCGCCGGTCGTGGCGCAACTGCAGTTCGGTGACCAGTCCGGGAATTTCTGCCGGAGGGGGTTGCGGGACGGAACGCCGCTCGTCCATGACCGCATCGATGGTGGCCATGAAGTCATCGGGCTCGATGGGCAGGCGGATGAAGCGGGAGGCTCCCAGCTCCCGGGCCAGGCGCTCATCCGCCGGCTCCACGAAGGTGGCGCTGTAGAACACGAAGGCGGTCCGGCTGAGCTCGGGATCGGTCTTGATGTGCCGGCACAGCTCGTAGCCGTCCATGCGCGGCATGAGGACGTCCGAGATCACCAGGTCCGGGTGCTCCCGCCGGGCCATCCCGAGCGCCGCCTCGCCGTCCTCCGCCTGGAGCACTTCGTGGCCACGGCTCTCCAGCAGGTCGTGGAGCAGCATCCGGGCGTCGGCCTGGTCGTCGGCGATCAGCACCTTCATGGGGCCACTCCCGCAATGTCCCGGATCTGACGGACGACGCGCAGGGGGTCGATGGGCTTCTCGATGTAGCCGTTGCAGCCGGCGGCCAGCAGGCGCTCGCGATCACCGCTCATGGCGTAGGAGGTGACGGCGATGATTGGCATCGCGCCGTCCGGTTGCGAATCCCGGATGCGCCTCAGGACTTCGTAGCCGTCGATGTCCGGCAGCTGGATATCCAGCAGCACCAGGTACGGGTTCTCCTCGAGGGCCATCCGCACCCCCTCCTCCCCGGTCCCGGCCCTTTGGGTGGTGAAGCCGGCATGGGTCAGGAGATCGGAAATGAGGACGTAGTTGTTGTCATCGTCCTCGATGATGAGCACCCGTTTCATGTCTTCAGCTCCCTGGGCAGATGCAGGCGGAAGGTGCTGCCCTCGCCCGGCCGGCTCTCCACGGACACCCGGCCGCCGAGGACATCCGTCGCCAGCTTGCGGGTCAGGTAGAGTCCCAGCCCGGTGCCATGGGTGCGGCGGGTGATCTCCGAGTCGACGCGGGAGAACTGCTGGAACAGACGGGGCTGGTCCCCCGGATCGATGCCGACCCCGGAGTCGGTCACCGCGATTTCGATTTCGCCGCCCTCGGCCGGCGCCTGCGCCCGGATCGTGATGCCGCCGTGTTGAGTATATTTCATCGCGTTGCCCAGGTAATTCAGCAGGCATTGCATCAGCCGGCGCCGATCGGAGGCGATGACGACGTCCCCGGGCGCATCGATGGTCAGTTCGAGTCCCTTTCTCTCCGCCTCGGGACGAATCTGTTCCGCGGCCTCCACGACCAGGTCGCCCAGGTCGAAACGCTCCACGTAGGGCTGGGCCTTGCCCGCCTCGATCTTGGCGATGTCGATCACGTCGCTGATGAGCCCCAGGAGATGCCGGCCCGAGCCGGACACCCGCTCCAGGTAGTCCCGCTGCCTGGCGTTGATGGGGCCGGGGATCTCCTGCAGCATCATGCCGGTGAAGCCGATGATCGAGTTCAGCGGCGTGCGCAGCTCGTGGGACATGGAGGCGATGAACAGGGACTTGAGGCGATCCAGCTCCAGGAGGTGCTCATTCGCCCGGGCCAGTTCCGCGGTGCGCTCCTCGACCTGCCGCTCCAGGTTCTCGTGGGCGTCACGCAGCGCTGCAACCGACCGGTTCGAGTTCTCCACCAGCAGCAGCAGGGCGCCGAACAGCAGGGTCGCCAGTGGGAAAGTGAGCATCATCGGCAGGCTGATGGCCTTGAGCACCTGCCAGCGGATCGGGTCCGGCAGGGCCAGCATCCAGGCGAGCACGCCGAGATGGACGATGATGCCGATCAGGAACAGGCTCGCCGGCCCCAGCTCCAGTCGACCCCGGGATCTCAGGATATGGCCGAGAACCCCGATGGCCGCCGAGGTGATGATGACGCCCGTGCCGACGCTCATGCCCGCGCCGCCCAGGAGTATCCGGTAGGCAACGGACATGACCGTGGTGATGGCGGCGACCGTCGGGCCGCCGAACAGTCCCGCCATGCTCAGCACGACGGAGCGGCCGTCGAACACCACGCCCGGCAGCAGCTGAACCGACTGGGTCATGCCCAGCACCGCCGCCGTTCCGAACAGCAGGCCGCTTACCAGCCGCCGCGTGGTCGTGTCGACGGGCAGGCGCGACAGGACCAGGCTGTGCAGCATCGCCAGCGAGATGAGGAGGGTGGCATTGTGCAGCAATCCGGTGAAAACACCCATGGATGATCCCTGGCTCCTTCAATCGCCCCGGCGCGACTGCAGTTCCGTCCGATGGCATCAGGCTCCCCGGTCCGGGGCGACGCTGAAGTTCTGCGGGTTTTTCAGGTGGTTCAACCGCTTGTATCGCTCTCCATCACCTTCTGCATCCTACCCCCGGTCAGTGGTCGGAACAACGTAACATTTTGTGTGTGGGTGCCCGTATCCGGCGCCCGGCCCGGACGGTTCCGGTCAGGCGTCCCCCATGGCGGCCCGCAGCATCTCCGCCAGGGGGGCGGGGGCCCCGGGCCCCAGGGCGGCGCGCAGCCCCGCGGCGATGGCGGCCGGTCCCGGGTCGAACTGGGACAGCAGGTACTGGGCGCCGGGCTGGATGCCGCTCTCGTCGGCGGGCCGGTAGACCAGCAGGGCGGCGAGGAGGTGTTCGGGCCCGATGGCCCCGGCGCCGGTGTCGGCGGCGAGGCGGGCGGCCAGCTCCAGGGTGCCGGGAACGTAGGGGGCCAGGGTGTCGGCCACGGCGGGTCGGGCGGGCTCGCCCGCGGCCGGGCGGTTGCTGCCGCGGAACCACCCGACGTAGGCGGCGGTCACACCCCGATAGGCCCAGGGCTCCGGGTGGAGCACCGCCTCGGAGAGGAAGCGCAGGGGGTGATCAGGGTCAGCCTCGGCGCGCTCCACCATGGCCATGAGCAGGAAGCTGGTGGTCAGTCGCCCGCCGCCCGACTCGGCCACCAGTCCGCGGGCGCGGTCGATGATGGCGCGGGCGGCGGGGTCGAAGTCGTAGTCGTTGAGGCGGTCGATGGGTACGAGGGCGGCTTCGATCACGGGACTTCCGGGGGCGGGGGAGTGGCTACCCGCATTCTCACCGGTGCCGGCCCGGTTGCCAACCCGTTAACGAATTTTTACCTGCTTTGTGGTTATAACCTCATGAAAGACTGTAAATTGTCTCTCCAGGGAGAAACCAGACCATTATGACCGCAGGAGGCGGCTGCCAGATGACGACACAATACAATCTGAAGCTGTACACCGTGGGTCACAGCAACCGCGATCTTGGCGAGTTGCTCCACCTGCTCACGGAGGCCGGCATCCGCAACCTGGTGGATGTGCGCGCCTGGCCGGTCTCGCGCCGGCACCCCCAGTTCGTACGGGAATCCCTCCAGGCCGCGCTCGCCGAACGGGGCATCGGCTACCGCTGGGCCGGGCGCGAGCTCGGCGGCATGCGCCGGCCCCGGCCGGGCTCTCCGCACCAGGCCCTGGAGGAACCTGGTTTCCGCGGCTACGCCGACTACATGGATACGCCGGTCTTCGGCGCCGCCGCCGAACGGCTGCTCACCGAGGCGGCCGAGGCGCCCACCGCGATTCTCTGCGCCGAGCGCAGGCCCGAGCATTGCCATCGCGCCTTCATCGCCGACTGGCTGATGCTGCGGGGGGTGGAGATCACCCACCTGCTGGAGCCCGGGGAGAGCACCAGCCACGTCCTCACCCGCCAGGCGCGCCTCGAGTCCGGGCGCCTGGTCTACGACCGCAATACCTCCGGGGTGCTGGCGCTGGACATCTCCCATGTTTGAGGCCACCGGCAGCCCCTGGCGGGTTCCCTACAACGGCCGCTTCCGGGTGGCGAAGGCCGCCACCGAGCCGCCCGGGGATGCGCCGGGCAAGTCCGAGTGCCGGAAGCGGCTCAAGGGCTGCATCAAGGAGCTGGACGATCTCCAGCGCATGCTCTACGCCGAGGACAGCCACAGCCTGCTGCTGGTGTTCCAGGCCATGGACGCCGCCGGCAAGGACAGCACCATCCGCGCGGTGATGAGCGGCGTCAACCCCGCCGGCTGCCAGGTCTCCAACTTCAAGGCGCCGAGCGCCGAGGAGCTGGACCACGACTTCCTCTGGCGCACCGCCCGGCGGCTGCCCGAGCGCGGACGCATCGGCATCTTCAACCGCAGCTACTATGAGGAGGTGCTGGTGGTGCGGGTGCACCCGGAGTACCTCGCCGCCCAGCGCCTGCCCTCGGTGCCCGGCGATCTCGAGAATCTCTGGAAGGCCCGCTACGCCTCCATCCGCGAGCACGAGGAGCACCTGGCCCGCAACGGCACCGTGATCCTGAAGTTCTGGCTCAACGTCTCCCCCGGGGAACAGCGGCGACGGTTCCTGTCGCGCATCGACGAGCCCCACAAGAACTGGAAGTTCTCCTCCAACGACGTGGCCGAGCGCAGCCACTGGGACGCCTACATGGCCGCCTACGAGGACGCCCTGGCCGCCACCTCGCGCCCCTGGGCGCCGTGGTACGCCATCCCCGCCGACGACAAGCCCTTCATGCGGCTGCAGGTGGCGGAGATCATCGTCGAGAACCTCAAGCGCCTGGGCCTCGCCTACCCCAGGGTGGGCAAGGCGGAGAAGGAGCGCTTCGCGGAGATGCGCCGGCTGCTCGACGGGGGCGACGAGGACCCGGAGGGCGGAGCGGGCAAGGGCGGCGAATGACCCGCACCGCGACCGGGGCGGCGGCCACGCCCGAGGCGGTGCTGGCGTTCTGGTTCGCCCCGGAGACCCGGCCCCGCTGGTTCGACTCCACGCCCGCCTGCGACCGGGAGGTGGAGGTGGCCTTCCGCGCCACCTGGGAGGCCGCCGCCGTGGGCGCGCTCGCGCACTGGGAGGGGACCCCCGCCGGCGCGCTGGCGCTGGTGGTCGTCCTCGACCAGTTCCCCCTCAACATGTTCCGCGGCCGCCCCGAGAGCTTCCTCACCGAGGCCGCCTCCCGGGCCGTGGCGGAGCGGGCCATCGCCCGGGGCTTCGACGCGGCGCTCGACGCCGCCGGCAAGGCGTTCCTCTACCTGCCGTTCATGCACAGCGAATTACTGGCCGACCAGGACCGCTCGGTGGCGCTGTACGAGGCGGCCGGGCTCGCGGACAGCCTGAAGTGGGCCCGCCACCACCGCGACATCGTGCGCCGCTTCGGGCGCTTCCCCCACCGCAACGCCATCCTCGGCCGCCCGAGCACTCCGGAAGAGGAGGCCTGGCTGGACTCGGACGCGGCCTTCAACGGCTGACCCCCCGCCCCGCGGCAGAACATCCCCTCCGTGCCGCGGTCCCATGTGCTAGTGCACTGCGCCTTGTCCTGGCGCTTTCGGGGGGCTCTGAAAGTACCTCCAAGAGTGGCGCAGTACACTAGTGTCAGCCGATCCCAGGAGCGCCCCATGAGCGGAACCAGCATCGATCCCGGTGAAGTGGCCTACTACACCCGCCTCGCCCACACCTGGTGGGACGCGGGGGGTCCCTTCTGGCCCCTGCACCGGCTGAACGAAGTCCGGGTGGCATGGCTGCGGGAGCGCATCGCCGCCCGCCTCGGCGGCGGGGCGGCCGGGGCGCCGCTCGCCGGGGTGCGGGTGCTGGACATCGGCTGCGGCGGCGGCATCCTCAGCGAGTCCATGGCCCGGCTCGGCGCGGCGGTCACCGGCATCGACGTGGTGGAGAAGAACATCCGCGTGGCGGCTCTGCACGCGCAGGAGGGCGGGCTCGCGGTGGACTACCGGCTGCAGACCGCCGAGGCGCTGGCGGCGGAGGGGGCGCAGTACGACGCGGTGCTGAACATGGAGGTGGTGGAGCACGTGGCCGACCTGCCCGGCTTCATGGCCGCCTGCTGCGCCCTGGTGCGCCCGGGCGGGGTGATGAGCGTCGCCACCCTCAACCGCACCCCCGTGAGCTGGCTGTTCGCCATCGTCGGCGCCGAGTACCTCCTGCGCTGGCTGCCCCGCGGCACCCACCAGTGGCGCCGCTTCGTGAAGCCCGCCGAGACGGAACGGCTGCTGGCCGCCGGCGGCCTCGCCGTCACCGACCGCAGCGGCGTGCGCGTCAACCCCTTCACCCGGAGCCTCCACCTCACCGGCTACATGGGCGTGAACTACATGGTGCTGGCGGAGAAGGCGGTTGTGGGTGATGGATGATTTCGTGTGAGTGGCGGGAATCCGACGCCGGTGTACGGATGAATCCGCACCTACCATCCCGATCCATTAACCTCCACGAACCCGACACACTGGAAACGGAACACGGAACACGGAACACGGAACCCCCATAACCCCTCAACCAAGGATTCCCCACTCCCGTCTGGGTTTCGCATCAGCTATCGTTAATCCATGAGCCCAATCAGCCTGGATGATGTCCGCGCCGCCGCCGAGGCGCTGCGCGGGAGCGTGGTGGAGACGCCCTGCGTCCATTCGCGGGTGCTCTCGGAGCTCACCGGCGCGGAGGTGGTGCTCAAGTTCGAGAACCTCCAGTTCACCGCCTCGTTCAAGGAGCGCGGGGCGCTGGTGAAGCTGCAGTCCCTGGGCGCGGAGGAGCGGCGCGCGGGGGTCATCGCCATGTCGGCCGGCAACCACGCCCAGGCGGTGGCCTACCACGCCCAGCGGCTGGGGATCTTCGCGGTCATCGTCATGCCCCGCTTCACCCCCACCAACAAGGTGGAGCACACGCGGGCCTTCGGCGCCGAGGTGATCCTCGCCGGCGAGAGCTTCGACGACGCGGCGGAGCTGGCCCGGCGCCTGGCCGGGGAGCGGGGCCTCACCCTGGTGCACCCCTACGACGATCCCCGCGTCATCGCCGGCCAGGGCACGGTGGCCCTGGAGATGCTGGCCGCCTTTCCGGACCTGGAGACGCTGCTGGTGCCGGTGGGCGGCGGCGGGCTCATCGCCGGCAACGCGGTGGCGGCCCAGGGTCTCCGGCCGGGCATCGAGATCGTCGGGGTGGAGATGGGGCGGTTTCCCGCCCTGTGGAGCGCCCTGCGCGGCGTGCCGCCCCGTTTCGGCCTGAGCACCCTGGCCGAGGGCATCGCGGTGAAGCAGCCCGGCCGGCTGACCCTGCCCATCGTCCGCGAGCGGGTGCGGGAGATACTGCTGGTGGACGAGGCGGACATCGAGCGGGCCGTCCTGCTGCTGCTGGAGGTGGAGAAGACGGTGACGGAGGGGGCCGGCGCGGCGGGTCTGGCGGCGCTGCTGCGGCACCGGGAGCGGTTCGCCGGCCGGCGGGTGGGGCTGATCCTCTCCGGCGGCAACATCGACCTGCCGGTGCTGTCGCTCATCATCCAGCGCGGCCTGGTGCAGAGCGGCCGGCTGGTGCGGCTGAAGGTGGCGCTGCGGGACGTGCCCGGCGCCCTGGCCGAGGTCATCGGCATCGTCGGCTCCAGCCGCGCCAACATCGTGCATATCGACCACCAGCGCACCTTCACCGAGCTGCCCCTGGAGCAGGCGGCGGTGATCATCACCCTGGAGACCCGTGGTCACCTGCACATCCAGGAGCTGCTCGAGAACCTGCGCGAGGGAGGCTATGCCGTTGATCTGGCGACCCATTACAGTCCGGCGGAGCAGGGTGCGGAAAGGAACGCCTGAGCGGCGGGGCGTCTCCCCGCACTGTTGTAACGGATTCTGCCCGATTCTTGCTTGGATATAACGAAAGGAAACTCCCGGAGTGATTTCATGACCGACCTCAGCATCGACACCGAACTGCTCCGCATCATCCAGGCGACCCATCATGATCCCTTCGCGGTCCTGGGCCGGCACCCCGACGGCAGCGGGGAGATCGTCCGGGCCTTCATTCCCGGCGCCGCCGCGGTGACCATCGCCGAGGGCGGGCTCCCCATGGAGCGGGTCGGCGACAGCGACCTGTTCCAGTGGCGCGGACCGGCGGGCAGCGTGCCCGAGCGCTACCGCCTGGTGTGGCGGGACGAGACCCGCCGCGAGCATATCGCCCACGACCCCTACGCCTTCCCGCCCCAGCTCTCCGACTACGACCTGCACCTGTTCGGGGAGGGCAACCACTGGCACGCCTGGCGCTTCCTCGGCTCCCGCGTCCACGAGGTGGATGGGGTGCCGGGGGTGCTGTTCTCCGTCTGGGCGCCCAACGCCGCGCGCGTCAGCGTGGTGGGCGACTTCAACCAGTGGGACGGGCGCCGCCATCCCATGCGGGTGCGGGGCGGCATCGGGGTGTGGGAGCTGTTCATCCCCGGGCTCGATGCGGGCGCTTTCTACAAGTACGAGATCCGCAACCGCGACAGCGGGGCCATCCTCCTGAAGAGCGATCCCTACGGCCGGCAGTTCGAGCTGCGCCCCGCCACCGCCACCATCGTCACCGCCGAGAGCGACTATCCCTGGGACGACGGGGCGTGGCTGGAGGAGCGCCGCCGGCGCGACTGGCAGCACGCGCCCCTGTCCGTCTACGAGGTGCACCTGGGTTCGTGGGCGCGGGGCATGGAGGGGGATTTCCTCGGCTACCGCGAGCTGGCGGTGCAGCTGGTGGCCTACGCGAAGGAGCTCGGCTTCAGCCACATCGAGCTGCTGCCCATCACCGAGCACCCCTACGACCCCTCCTGGGGCTACCAGAGCACCGGCTACTACGCCCCCACCAGCCGCTTCGGCACCCCCGACGACTTCCGCTGGTTCGTGGACCACTGCCACCGCAACGGCATCGGCGTGATTCTCGACTGGGTGCCCGCCCACTTTCCGAAGGATGCCCACGGGCTGGCCCGCTTCGACGGCAGCGCGCTGTACGAGCACGAGGACCCGCGCCTCGGCGAGCATCTCGACTGGTCCACCCTCATCTACAACTTCGGGCGCAACGAGGTGAAGAACTTCCTCCTCTCCAACGCCCTCTACTGGCTCGAGGAGTTCCACCTCGACGGGCTGCGGGTGGACGCGGTGGCCTCCATGCTCTACCTCGACTACTCGCGCACCGACTGGGTGCCCAACCGCTACGGCGGCCGCGAGAACCTGGAGGCCATCGGGTTCCTGCGCCAGCTCAACACGGTGGTGCACCAGGCCCAGCCGGGCATACTCATGTTCGCCGAGGAGTCCACCGCCTGGCCCCAGGTGAGCCGCCCGGTGCACCTGGGCGGGCTCGGCTTCGACATGAAGTGGAACATGGGCTGGATGAACGACACCCTGGAGTACTTCTCCCAGGACCCGGTGCACCGCAAGTACCACCACGACCGGCTCACCTTCAGCATGCTCTACGCCTTCACGGAGAACTTCGTGCTGCCCTTCTCCCACGACGAGGTGGTGCACGGCAAGCAGTCCATGCTGAACAAGATGCCGGGCGACGAGTGGCAGCGCTTCGCCAACCTGCGCCTCATCTACAGCTACCAGTTCCTCCACCCGGGCAAGAAGCTGCTGTTCATGGGCTGCGAGTTCGGCCAGGGGCTGGAGTGGGACAGCGCCCGGACCCTCGACTGGTACGTGCTGGACTACCCGCTGCACCAAGGCGTGCGGCAGCTGGTGAAGGATCTGAACGGCCTCTATCACAACGCCCCGGCGCTCTATCGCCACGAGTTCGACTGGGAGGGCATCGAGTGGATCGACTGCCACGACGCCGACCAGTCGGTGCTGAGCTTCCTGCGCAAGGACGGGGACGACTTCCTGGTGGTGGTGCTCAACTTCACCCCCGTGCCGCGCCACGGCTACCGCATCGGCGTGCCGGCCGCGGGCCTCTACCGGGAGCGCCTCAACTCCGATTCCGCCTACTATGGCGGCAGCAACCTGGGCAACGGCGCCGGCCCCCTGGCCGCGGAGCCGACGCCCTGGATGGGGCGGCCCCACTCCCTGGCGCTGACCCTGCCGCCGCTGGCCACCATCGTCCTGGAGCGGGTGCCGGGCGCCGATGCCTGAGCCGCGGGAGAGCTGAAGCGCCATGTCCTCGCGCAAGCAGGAGGTCTGGCCCGGGAAGCCCTATCCACTGGGCGCCACCTGGGACGGGCAGGGGGTCAACTTCGCGCTCTTCTCCGAGCACGCCGAGCGGGTGGAGCTGTGCCTGTTCGATCCCCTCGGCCGGCGCATCGTCGAGACCGTCGATTTGCGCTGGAAGACCGACCAGGTGTGGCACTGCTACCTGCCCGAGGGGCGGCCGGGACTGGTCTACGGCTACCGCGTGCACGGCCCCTACGATCCCGGGCGCGGCCACCGCTTCAACCCGCGCAAGCTGCTGCTCGACCCCTACGCCAAGGACCTGGCCGGCCCCCTGCGCTGGAACGACTCCCTGTTCGGCTACCGCGTCGGCCACGCGCGCGCCGACCTGGCGGCCGATCGGCGCGACAGCGCCGCGGCCATGCTCAAGGCGCGGGTGGCCGACCCCGCCTTCGTCTGGGGCGACGATCGCCCGCCGCGCACTCCCTGGCACGACACGGTGATCTACGAGCTGCACGTGAAGGGCTTCACCCGGCTCAACACGGAGATCCCGCCGCCTCTGCGCGGCACCTACGCCGGGCTGGCCTCGGCCCCGGCCATCGACTACCTCAAGCGCCTCGGCATCACCGCCGTGGAGCTGATGCCCGTGCACGCCTTCGTGGACGACCGCCACCTGGTCCAGAACGGCCTGCGCAACTACTGGGGCTACAACTCCATCGGCTTCTTCGTGCCCGACCTGCGCTACTCCGCCAACGGCGGCATCAAGGAGTTCAAGGCCATGGTGCGCCGGCTGCACGCGGAGGGCATCGAGGTGATCCTCGACGTGGTCTACAACCACACCGCCGAGGGCAACCACCTGGGGCCGACGCTCTGCTTCCGCGGCATCGACAACGCCGCCTACTACCGCCTCAACCCGGAGGACCCCCGCTACTACGTGGACTACACCGGCTGCGGCAACACCCTCAACATGCGCCACCCCCGGGTGCTGCAGCTGATCATGGACTCCCTGCGCTACTGGGTGCTGGAGATGCACGTGGACGGCTTCCGCTTCGATCTCGCCTCGGCCCTGGCGCGCGAGCTGCACGCGGTGGATCGCCTGGGCGCCTTCTTCGACATCATCCACCAGGACCCGGTGCTCTCCCGGGTGAAGCTCATCGCCGAGCCGTGGGACCTGGGGGAGGGCGGCTACCAGGTGGGCAACTTCCCGGTGGGCTGGACCGAGTGGAACGGCCGCTACCGCGACGCGGTGCGCGCCTACTGGAAGGGCGACGGCGGCCTCATCGGCGAGCTCGCCTACCGCCTCACCGGCTCCAGCGACCTCTACGAGCAGGGCGGCCGGCGGCCCTACGCCAGCGTCAACTTCGTCACCTGCCACGACGGCTTCACCCTCCGCGACCTGGTGAGCTACAACGGCAAGCACAATCTCGCCAACGGCGAGGAGAACCGCGACGGCGAGAACCACAACCTGAGCTGGAACTGCGGCGCGGAGGGGCCCACCGGCAACCAGCACATCAACGGCCTGCGCGAGCGCCAGATGCGCAACTTCTTCGCCACCCTGCTGCTCTCCCAGGGGGTGCCCATGATCTCCATGGGCGACGAGCTGATGCGCACCCAGCAGGGCAACAACAACGCCTACTGCCAGGACGGCGAGCTGAGCTGGATGGACTGGCGCCTCGGTAACGGGGAATCGGAGCTGCTGGCCTTCGTGCAGCGGCTGCTGCGGCTGCGCCGGGAGCATCCCACCTTCCGCCGCCGCCACTTCTTCCAGGGCCGCGAGATCCGCGGCGCGGGCGTCAAGGACCTGGTCTGGCTCACCCCCAAGGGCCGGGAGATGACCGAGTTCGAGTGGAACCAGTCCTTCGCCCGCTGCCTGGGCCAGTTCCTGCCCGGCGACACCATCGAGGAAGAGGACGAGCGCGGGCGGCGCATCCGCGACGACAACTTCATCCTGCTGCTCAACGCCCACCACGAGGCCATTCCCTTCCGGCTGCCCAGCGAACCGGCCTACGCCCGCTACGAGGTGCTGGTGGACACCTGGTATGCCGAGGGTGTCCGCAACGACGGGCGCTACTTCCACTCCGGCGAGGCCTATCCCCTCCAGGGCCGCTCGCTGGCGCTGCTGCACCACCAGCGCAGCCGCACGCGCCTGGAACAGGCGACCGGAACGTCGACGTTCCGCGGCCACCCATGACGCCCGCCGCGCTCGCCAGCCGCATCGAACACACGGAGCTCCGTCCCGGGGCCACCGCCGCGGACATCGAGCGCCTGTGCCGCGAGGCGCGGCAGTGGCGCTGCGGCGGGGTGTGCGTGGCGCCCGCCTGGGTGCCGCGGGCCGCCGCGCTGCTGCGCGGCGCGGACATCCGGCTGGTGACGGTGGCCGGCTTTCCCCACGGCGACACCCTGCCGCAGGCCAAGGCCCGGGAGGCGGCCCTGGCGGTGGCGGCGGGCGCCGCGGAGGTGGATATGGTGCTGCACGCCGGGATGCTGCGCTCCGGGGAGGAGGCGGCGGTGGCGGCCGACATCCGCGGCGTGGTGGAGGCCGTGCGCGCCGCGGGCGGGAAGGGGGTGAAGGTCATCCTGGAGTGCGGGCGGCTCACCGACGCGGAGAAGCGCCGCGCCTGCGCGCTGGCGGAGGCGGCGGGCGCCGGTTTCGTCAAGACCGGCACCGGCTTCGGCCCCGGCGGCGCCACGGTGGAGGACGTGCGCCTGCTGCGCGATGCGGTGGGGACACGGCTCGGGGTGAAGGCGGCCGGCGGCATCCGCACCGCGGCGGCGGCGCTGGCGCTGCTGGAGGCGGGCGCGGACCGGCTCGGCTGCTCGGCCTCCCCAGCCATCCTGGAGGCGCTCCGGAACCGGCCCGCCGATGCGGGCTCCGGCGGGACATGACCACGACCGCACGGAACATCGGCTGGCCCGGCGCCATGGCCATCGGCATCGGCGGCATGGTGGGCGGCGGCATCTTCGCCGTGCTGGGCGAGGCGGTCTCCCTGGCCCACGGCGCCACGGCGGTGGCCTTCGCGCTGGCGGGCGTGGTGGCCCTGCTCACGGCCCACTCCTACGTCCGGCTCTCGGTGCGCTTCCCCAGCCAGGGCGGCACGGTCCTGTTCGTGGACCGGGCCTTCGGCGTCGACCTGGCCACGGGCACCCTCAACCTGTTCCTGTGGCTCTGCTACCTGGTGACCATCGCCCTCTACGCGGTGGCCTTCGCCTCCTACGCGCTCACCTTCTTCGGGCCCGGCCACGGTCCCTGGCTGCGCCATCTCCTCATCTCCCTCTCCATCCTGGTGCCCATCGGCATCAACTTGCTGAACGCCGCCGCCGTGGCCCGCTCCGAGAGCCTGGTGGTGGTGCTCAAGCTGGCGCTGCTGGCGCTGGTGATCGCCTCCGGGCTGCCCTACGTGGAGCCGGCGCGGCTGGCGCCGGCGCACTGGGGCGACAGCCTGACCATCCTCGCCGCGGGCATGGTCATCTTCGTCGCCTACGAGGGATTCGAGCTCATCGCCAACTCCGCCGAGGACGTGCGCGATCCGGAACGCAACCTGCCCGTCGCCTTCTACGGCTCGGTGGTGCTGGTGATCCTGCTCTACGTGCTGGTGGCGCTGGTGACGGTGGGCACGGTGCCCGAGAGCCGCATCGCCGCGGTGAAGGACTTCGCCCTGGCCGAGGCCGCCCGGCCCGCCCTCGGCGCCCTGGGCTTCTCGCTGGTCTCCGTCTCGGCGCTGCTGGCCACCTTCTCCGCCATCAACGCCACGGTCTACGGCAACGCGCGGCTGGGCTACATCCTGGCCCGGGACCGCGAGCTTCCGGACATCCTCGCCCACCGGGCCTGGAACGAGCCGGTCTCGGGGGTGATCAGCGTGGGCGTGCTGGCGGGGCTGGTGGCCAACCTCGTGGACCTCACCGCCATCGCCATCGTCGCCAGCGCCGGCTTCCTGCTGGTCTTCGCCGTCACCAACGCCGCCGCGGCGCGGCTGGCGCCGCGCACCGGCGGCAGCCCGGTCATCCCGCTGGTCGGCGCCTTGGCCTGTCTTGGGGCGCTCGGCGTGCTGCTGGCGCGGACCGGCGCGGACAGCCCCCACGCGCTGTGGATCTTCGCGGGCTTCCTGGCCGGGGCGCTGCTGTTCGAGCTGCTCTATTCGCGCTTCCGCCACGGGCACCTGCGCGGCGCGGCCATGCGCTGGCCGGGCGCCTGACTGCCACTCCGGCGGCCGGGAGGGTTATGATGGCGGTCCGCCGCGCGGCACGGCAATCCGAACCCGAGGCCACCCCATGGGCTACGTCTACCTTCTCATCGCCATCGTCGCCGAGGTCATCGGCACCAGCGCCCTGAAGGCCGCCGAGGGCTTCACCCGGCCCGTCCCCAGCCTGGTCGTGGTGGCGGGCTACGGGGCCGCCTTCTACTTCCTCGGCCTGGTGCTGCGGACCATCCCGGTGGGTGTCGCCTACGCCATCTGGGCGGGGCTCGGCATTGTGCTCATCACCCTGGTGGGCATGGTGGCCTTCCGCCAGGCGCCCGATCTCCCCGCCGTCCTGGGCATGGGGCTGATCATCGCCGGGGTGCTGGTGATCCACCTCTTCTCCCGCACCGTCGCCCACTGACTTCCATATGGGTCGAGCGGGGGGATAGCCGTTCCACGACCCGAATCAGCCAGAGGAGCTTCCACCATGGGCCGGCAATACAGCGCCATCAGCGACAGGCACCGCGAGTTCATCGAGCGCCAGCGGCTCTACTTCGTGGCCACGGCGGCCGCCGACGGCCGGGTGAATCTCTCGCCCAAGGGCATGGACAGCCTGCGCGTGCCCGGTCCGGACCGGGTGGCGTGGCTGAACCTCACCGGCAGCGGCAATGAGACCGCCGCCCACCTGCGGGAGAACCCCCGCATGACCCTGATGTTCTGCGCCTTCGAGGGGGACCCCCTGATCCTGCGCCTCTACGGCCAGGCCCGGGCGGTTCATCCCCGCGACGAAGAGTGGGCGCTGCTGCTGCCCCTGTTCCCGGAGCAGCCCGGCGCGCGGCAGATCATCGACCTGCGGGTGGAGCTGGTGCAGACTTCCTGCGGCTTCGGCGTGCCCCTGTTCGACTACGTGGGGCAGCGCGACGAGCTGACCCGCTGGAGCGAGCGCAAGGGCGAGGCGGGCATCCGCGAGTACTGGGAGACGAAGAACCGCACCAGCCTCGACGGCCGGCCCACCGGGATACTCGGGCCGGAGGAGTAGCCGGGCGCGGGCTGCCGCCGCCCCGGCCGCCTTGCCGGTCCCACCCCCGCAGGCCACACTGAATGCAGGGAAACGGCGACGAAGAGGGGGAGGAATGGTTGAGGTCAAACGCCTGGTGCTCGACGTGCTCAAGCCCCACCACCCCGACGGGCTGGAGTTCAGCCGCCACCTCGCCGCTATCTGCGGCGAGTGCCGGCTGCGGCTCACGGTGATGGAGGTGGACGAGAATACCGAGACCCTGCAGCTGGTGGTGGAGGGCGAATCGCTCGACTTCGAGCGGCTGCGGGCCGCCATCGGCGAGATGGGGGCCTCGCTGCACAGCATCGACGAGGTGGAGGTGGTGGGCGGCGCCGATACGGAGGGTTGAGAGCCGGTGACAACGCCCAGGGAACACTTCTGCACGTGCGCCGCGAATCACTCCGGCGCCGCCGCCCGGTGGCCGGGTGACAGGCGGCCGGATCGGGGCGGGCCGGCATGAACCTGCTGCGCAACGCCGGTTTTCTCCTGCGCATCAGCCGCTCCCACGGCATCCTGCGGCGCTATTTCGTGGTCAACGGCTTCGACGGCGCCCTGGCCATGCTCGGGCTCATGATGGGTTTCCTGGTGAGCGGCGGAGTGGAGCTGGGCGTGGTCATCCGCGCCTGCCTGGGGGCCGCCGTGGCCCTGTTCATGAGCGGGATCACCAGCGCCTATGTCAGCGAAGCGGCCGAGCGCCGCCGGGCCCTGGACGAGCTGGAGGGGGCGATGGTGGCGGACCTGCAGGACTCCGCCCACGCCGACGCGGCGCGCTGGGTGCCCCTGCTGGTGGCTGCGGTCAACGGCCTCGCGCCCCTGCTGGTGGCGCTGCTGGTGATGGCGCCCCTGTGGCTGGCGGGCGCGGGCGTGCCGCTGCCCCTGCCGCCGTTGACCGCGGCCGTGGCCATGGCCTTTCTCACCCTGTTCGGGCTGGGCCTGTTCCTGGGCCATGTCAGCGGAGGGTCCTGGCTCTGGAGCGGTATGCGCACCCTGCTGGTGGGTGTCGTGACGGCGCTCATCATCCTGTTGTTCGTCCAGTGATGGTTAAGGGATAAGTGATAAGGATGAAGGGCACCATCGCACTCACGCACTCACGCACTCACGCACTCACGCAGTCACGCAGTCACGCACTCACGCACTCACGCACTCACGCACTCACGCACGGTTATTGAATGATGGGAACCCACGAGCGGGGTGAACAGCTGAACGAGGGGGTCCATTGGCACTGCCTGGAGCCGGCGGCGGCGCTGGAGCGCCTGGGCGGGGACGGGGAGCGTGGCCTGTCCGCCGCCGAGGCCGGCGCGCGCCTGGCCCGTCACGGCCCCAACCGGCTCGCCGAAGGCCGCCGGCGCACGCTGCTGGGCATGTTCCTGGGCCAGTTCGCCGATTTCATGATCCTGGTGCTGCTGGCCGCGGCGGTGGTTTCGGGGGCGGTGGGCGAGCCCCAGGACACGGCGGCCATCCTGGTCATCGTGCTGCTCAACGCGATCATCGGGACGGTGCAGGAGTATCGGGCCGAGCGGGCGGTGGCGGCCCTGCGCCGGCTGGCCGTGCCCATGGCGCGGGTGATCCGCGACGGCGAGGCGGTGGCCGTGCCCGGCGGCGAGCTCGTGCCCGGGGACACGGTGCTGCTGGAGGCCGGCGACGGCGTGCCGGCGGACCTGCGGCTGCTCGCCGGCGAGGGGCTGCAGGCGGACGAGTCGGCGCTGACCGGGGAGTCGGTGGCGGTGGAGAAGGCGCCGGAGGCGCTGCCGGACCCGGCGCTGGCCCTGGCCGAGCGCCGCAACCGGCTCTGGAAGGGCACCCTGGTGACCCGGGGGCGGGGGCGGGGCGTGGTCACCGCCACCGGCATGGACACGGAGATCGGGCGCATTGCCGGGCTGCTGGGCGGGGCCGAGTCGGTGCGCACCCCGCTGCAGAAGCGCCTGGCCCGCTTCGGCCGGACCCTGGCGCTGGCGGTGCTGGCCATCTGCACCCTCATCTTCGCCGCCGGCCTGCTGCAGGGGGTGGAGCCGCTGCTGATGCTGCTCACCGCCATCAGCCTGGCGGTGGCCGCCGTCCCCGAGGCCCTGCCGGCGGTGGTGACCGTGGCCCTGGCGCTGGGCGCGCGGCTGATGAGCCGCAGCAACGCCCTGGTGCGGCGGCTGCCGGCGGTGGAGACCCTGGGTTCGGTCACCGTCATCTGCAGCGACAAGACCGGTACCCTCACCGAGAACCGCATGCGCGTGGAACGCCTGGTGGCGGCGGGCGAGGAGCGCGACACGCTGCCCGCCGCGGACACGGCGGCCGAGCCTTGGCGGCGCCTCGGGCAGGCCCTGGCGCTGAGCAACGACGTTGAGCCCGGCGTGGAGGGGGCGGCGCGCGGCGACCCCACCGAGCTGGCCCTGTGGGAGGCGGCCGCGGCCGCCGGCCACGACCGCGCGGAGCTTGCCGGAGCGCTGCCGCGGGTGGCGGAGCTGCCCTTCGACAGCGAGCGCAAGCGCATGACCACGGTCCATGACGAGGGCGGGCGCCGCATCCTCTTCACCAAGGGCGCGCCGGAGCAGGTGCTGCCCCTGTGCACCCGCGAGCTGGCCGCCGGGGGGCCGCAACCGCTGGATCCGGAAGCACTCCTCGAACAGGCCCGGGCCCTGGCCGAGGCGGGCTACCGGGTGCTGGCGCTGGCCTGGCGCGAGGCCGGGGAGGGGGAGCCGGAGGCGGCGCTGGAGTCGGAGCTGTGCCTGCTCGGCCTGGCGGCGCTGGCGGATCCGCCCCGGGCGGGGGCGGAGGAGGCGGTGGCGGAGTGCCGCGCCGCGGGCATCGTGCCGGTGATGATCACCGGCGATCACCCCGGCACGGCGCTGGCCATCGCCCGGCGGCTGGGTATTGCCGGGGATGCCGGTGAGACCCTCACCGGCGCGGAGCTGGGGGCGCTCTCCGACGCCGCCTTCGCCGAGCGGGTGGAGTCGATCCGGGTCTACGCCCGGGTGAGCCCGGAGCAGAAGCTGCGCATCGTCAAGGCGCTGCAGACCCACGGCGAATTCGTGGCCATGACCGGCGACGGGGTCAACGATGCCCCCGCCCTCAAGCGCGCCGGCATCGGCGTGGCCATGGGCCGCAAGGGCACCGACGTGGCCCGCGAGGCGGCCGACATGGTGCTGCTGGACGACAACTTCGCCACCATCGTGGCGGCGGTGCGCGAGGGCCGGCGCATCTTCGACAACATCCGCAAGTTCATCAAGTACACCATGACCAGCAATGCCGGGGAGATCTGGACCCTGTTCCTGGCCCCGCTGCTGGGGCTGCCCATTCCCCTGCTGCCCATCCACATCCTCTGGATCAACCTGGTCACCGACGGCCTGCCGGGGCTGGCGCTGGCCGCGGAGCCGGCCGAGCGGGGGATCATGGACCGGCCGCCGCGCCCGCCCCGGGAGAGCATCTTCGCCCACGGCATGTGGCAGCACATGATCTGGGTGGGGCTGCTCATCGGCGGGCTGTCCATCCTGGGCCAGGCCTGGGCGGTGGGTACGGGCAGCGCCCACTGGCAGACGGTGGTCTTCACGGTTCTCACCCTGGCGCAGCTGTTCCACGTGCTGGCGGTGCGTTCCGAGCGCGAGTCGCTGTTCCGCCAGGGTCTGCTCGGCAACCCCGCGCTGCTGGGCGCGGTGCTGCTGACGGTGGGGCTGCAGCTGGCGGTCATCTACCTGCCGGTGCTGAACGGCATTTTCCGCACCCAGCCCCTGAGCCTGGCGGAGCTGGGTACCTGCTTCGCCCTGGCCGCCGTGGTGCTGGTGGCGGTGGAGGCGGAGAAGGCGCTGGTGCGGGCCGGGCGGCTGTATCGCGAGTAGGACGATATACCGCAACTGGAGAGAGCAGAGGAGGCGAATCATGCACAGTGGAAACGGCGGACGGTTGCTGGTGCTGGCCCTGGCGCTGCTGCCCGCGGTGGCGGCGGCCGGGCCGGTGGCGGGCGAGGTGGTGGACCTGCGCGGCGAGATCGCCGAGGACCTCTACGTGGCCGGGCGCAGCGTCACCTTCGACGGCCGGGCGGCGGGGGACGTGCTGGCCGCCGGGCGCGACGTGCGCGTGGCCGGCACGGTGGCGGGGGACGTGATGGCCGCCGGTGAGCGGGTGGAGATTGCCGCGGCGGTGGCCGACGACGCCCGCCTGGCCGGGCGCGACGTGCGGGTGGCCGGGTCGGTGGGCGACGGCCTGCTGGCGGCGGGGGAGACGGTCATCCTGAGTGCCGGCGCCGAAGTGGGCGGAAGGGCCTGGCTTGCCGGCCGGCGCATCGAGCTCTCCGGCGACCTGGCCCGGGGCGTGCGGGCGGCCGGGGAGACGGTGATCGTCTCCGGGCGGGTGACGGGCGACGCCGAGTTCGCGGCCGGGCGGGTGGAGGTGCGCGCCGGGGCGGAGATCACCGGCAACCTCGTGGTGCGCGGCCCCGAGCCGCCCCGGGTGGAGCCGGGCGCCCGCATCGGCGGACGGGTGGAGCACCTGCCGGGAGAGTCGCCGGCGGAGGTTTCCGCCTCGCCCTCGCTGGCGGCGCTGCCGTGGCTGTTCGCCCCCGCGCTGGCGGTTGCGGGCGGCCTGTGGCTGCTGCTGGCGCCGGGATTCGCCGCCGCCGCCGCCCGCACCGCCCGCACGCAGACGGGTCTGAGCCTGGCGCTGGGACTGGCGCTGCTGGCCACGCCGCCGCTGGTGGCGGTGCTGCTGATGGCGACCGTGGTGGGTGCCCTCGCCGGCCTGGTGCTGTTCGCCCTCTACCCGGTCATGGTGCTGGTGGGCGGGCTCAACGGCGCCCTGTCCCTCGGCGGCCTGGTGCTGGCGCGCCTCCGGCGCGGCGACGCCGGCGGCGGAATCCGTTTCGTGGCGCTGCTGACCGGCATCGTGGCGCTGGCGCTGCTGGCCTGGATTCCGCTGCTGGGCGGCCTGCTGGTGCTGGCGATCGCGGTGACCGGGCTCGGCGCGCTGGGGCTCTCCGCCTGGAACGCGCGGGCCGGCGGGGCGGCGCCCCCGGCGGCCCCCGACGTGGTATAAATTGACCCTCTACCGACCGCACCGTTTTTGTTCATGACCGCCACGCGCATCGATCTGGAGCACGTCGTCCCCGCCGGCGAGAAGCGGGACGCCTGCACGCTGCTGGCCGCCCTCTCCGGCCTGCCCAAGGGACGCATCAAGGACGCGATGAACAAGGGCGCGGTCGGGCTCCGGCGCGGCCGCGCCCCCACGCGGCGCCTGCGTCGCGCCACCGCCGCGCTCTACGCCGGCGATCGGCTCTCCCTGTGCTATGACGCCGAGCTGCTCGCGCGCCAGTCGCCCCGGGCCCGCCTGCTGCACCGCCTGGGCCGCTACAGCGTCTGGTACAAGCCGCCCGGGCTGATGGCCCAGGGCAACCGCTGCGGTGATCACTGCAGCCTCCTGCGCCAGGCGGAGCAGATGCTGGCGCGCGAGGTCCACCTGGTGCATCGGCTGGACCGGGAGGCGGAGGGCCTGATGCTGGTGGCCCACGACGGGGAGGCGGCGGCGAAGCTCTCGGCGCTGTTCGCCAACCGCCGGGTGGAGAAGCACTACCGGGTGGAGGTGCGGGGCGTGCCGGGTCCGGTGGGCGCCACCGGGCGCATCGACACGCCGCTCGACGGCAAGCCGGCGCTGACCGCCTACCGGGTGACCGAGGTGGATGCCGGGCGGGGAACGGCCCGGCTGGAGGTCGCCATCGAGACCGGGCGGCTGCACCAGATCCGCCGCCACCTGGACGCCATCGGCCACCCGGTGCTGGGCGATCCCCGCTACGGCACGGGCAACCGGAACACGGAAGGGTTGCGGCTCAGCGCCTGCCGGCTGGCCTTCCGCTGCCCGTTCACCGGCGCCCGGCGCGAGTTCAGCCTCGACGCCCCGGAGGCGGTCGGGGAAGCCGCTCCCGGCCCGGAACAGCCGGCATGAACGCCCCCGCCGGCCTGGATCGGCAGGCCCGCCTGCTGCGCCGGGCCACCCTGGCCTCGGTGGTGACCGCGAGCGTGCTCATCGCGGCCAAGCTGGTGGCGTGGCTGCTGACCGGCTCGGTCAGCCTGCTGGCCTCCCTGGTGGACTCGCTGATGGACGTGGCCGCCTCCATCATCAACCTGATGGCCGTGCGCTACGCGCTGGAGCCGCCCGATGCCCAGCACCGCTTCGGCCACGGGAAGTCGGAGGCGCTGGCGGGGCTGGCCCAGGCGACCTTCATCGCCGGTTCGGCGGTGTTCCTGGTGTTCCACGCCGTGGACCGGCTGCTGCACCCGGTGCCGCTGGCCGATCTGGAGGTGGGCATCGTGGTGATGGTGTTCGCCATCGTCGCCACGGCCGTGCTGGTGGCCATCCAGCGCCACGCCATCCGCCACACCGGCTCCACCGCCATCCGCGCCGACTCGCTGCACTACCTCACCGACCTGCTCACCAACGTCGGCATCATCGCCGCCCTGGTGCTGGCGGGCCTCGGCTGGCAGGGGATCGACCCCGTCATCGCCATCGTCATCGCCGTCTACATCTTCTGGAGCGCCTGGGGCATCGGCCGGGAGGCGTTCCACGTGCTCATGGACCGGGAGCTGCCCGAGGCGGTGCGCGAGCGGGTGACGGCCCTGGCCCTCGGCCATCCGGAGGTGCGCGGGGTGCACGATCTGCGCACCCGCCAGTCGGGGCTGGTGAAGATCATCCAGCTGCACCTGGAGCTGGACGCGTGGCTGCCCCTGCGCGAGGCCCACGCCATGGCGAAGCAGGTGGAGCGGGAGATCCTGGCCGCCTACCCGGAGGCGGACGTGACCATCCACCAGGACCCCCGCGAGGTGGACGGCAGCCGCTCGCGGAGCTGAGGCGGCAGCCTGCCGTCACTCCGAGCGGTGCAGCACCGCGCCCGCCGGGTCCACTACCTCCACGGCGATGGGGATGCCCGCGCGGATGCTGGCGCTCACCACGCAGAAGTCCTCGAACAGGTCCAGGCAGCGCTTCATGCGCGCCGATTCGGTGAGCTCCCCGCCCACCTGCAGGCGCACCTCCATGGCGCCGATGCGCAGCCGCTTCTGTTCGTTGCGCACCAGGCTGACCGTGGCCTCGGTCCGCACGCTCCCGGCGGGGACATCCTCCTTGCTCACGCAGTAGAGCAGGCTGGCGCTGAGGCAGTTGGCGGCCGCCGCGGCCAGCATCCGCGCGGCGTTGGGGCCGGCCTTGCCGCCCAGCGGCGGGGGTTCGTCCATGAGCACCTCGGCCGCCTGCTCCCAGTCGAACTTCACCTTGAACTCGTAGTCCTGCAGGTGCTCCATGCGGATGGTGAAACGGCCTTCTACGGGCATCGGTTCGGCTCCTGTCACAAGATCTTCACTTCGGTCGGTGGCTGTTCGGGTTGATTACACGGCCAGAATAGCGAGAATTGCCTCATCGAAAAACGGCTGACAAAGATACTGACACGTTCGCCAGGGAGGGCGTGTTCCAGGGGGGGCGGCACAATGAGGGACGGCAGCGCGGGGGCGGCTGCCGGCACTGGCGCGTTTGTCGCCATGCTGGGGGGATATTTCCTGCTGCATCTGGTCTTGCGGCTGACCCTGTCGGGCAGCTTCGAGCTGGACGAGGCCGAGCAGCTGCTGATGACCCAGCAACTGGCCTGGGGCTATGCCTCCCAGCCGCCTCTCTACACCTGGTTGCAGTGGGGCTTCTTCGCCCTGTTCGGCAAGGGCGTGCTGGCGCTGTCGCTGCTCAAGCAGCTGTTGCTGTTCACGGCCTTCGCGTTCTGTTTCCTCTCCGCCCGGCTGGCCTTCGGCGGACGCCTGCTGCCCGCCGTGCTGGTGACGCTGTCGCTGCTGCTGCTGCCGGAAATCGCCTGGGAGTCGCAGAAGGATCGCAGCCACTCGGTGTTGATGCTGGCCCTGTGCAACCTCTCCTTCTACCTGGTGCTGCGCTTCCGCGCCCGGCGGCAGACGCTGGATTACCTGCTGCTGGGGCTGGTGCTGGGGCTCGGGCTGCTGTCCAAGTACAACTTCGCGCTGTTCGCCCTGGCGCTGTTCCTGGCCGCGCTGCTGACCCCCGCCTGGCGGGCGGCGGCCCGGGATCCGCGGATCCTGCTCGCCATCGCCATACCGGTGGCGCTGTTCCTGCCCCACGGCCTCTGGGTCCAGGAGCATGTCCAGGCGGCCACCGGCGATACGCTCCAGGCGCTCAAGGTTTCCGAGCCCGGGCTGGAGGCGTTCCTGCGTGGGCTGGGCTCGCTCACCTACGAAGCGTGGCTGTTCCTGACCCCCTTCTGGCTGGTGGCGCTGCTGGCGTTCCCGCGGCTGTTCCGGTGGCGGGCGGAGGTCGCGGCCGACCCCTTCGCCGCCGATGTGCGGGCGCTGCTGGGGCGCTTCTTCCCGGTGGTGTTCGTGCTGCTGTTGGTGATGATCCTGGTGTTCGGCTTTTCCCAGTTCAAGGCGCGCTGGCTGGAGCCGTTCCTGTTCCTGGTGCCCCTGTTCCTGTTCCTGCGCGGGGACCCGGAGACCTACGGAAAGGGCCCCATGAAGGCCTACCTGGGCGTCACGCTGGTGTTCGCGGCGCTGGTGCCGGCGCTGCTGGCCGCGAGCGTGCTGGGCGGTTCCTTCCGCGGCAAGTTCACCCGCCTCGGCCATCCGCTGCCGGCCATCGCCGCGCAGCTCCGGGCGGCGGGTTTCGACGGCAGCCGGGTGTACGCCGATCACCGCTTCGTGGGCGGCGCCCTGCTGGCCCACCTCGACAGCCCCGCCGCCCAGGTGCCGGGGGCGGAGTTCGCACCGGCGGGGCCGGACGGGCCCGTGGTCATGGTCTGGCAGGGCCCGGCGGAGGAGCCGCCGGCGGATCTCGTCGGCATCCTCACCCGGGACACGGGCGTGCCCGGGGACCGCCTGCCGCCGCCGATCACCCTCAGGGCGCCCTATCTCCACAGCGACCAGGAGTACGAGATCCGGGCGGTCCTGCTCGATACGGCCCTGCTGGCGGCGCTGCGGGAGGAGTGAGCCGGGTCCCGCGCGGGCTCAGTGCTCCCGGTGCCAGATGAGCTTCCCGTTCCGGTAGACCGCCTTGATGCGGTGGAGCGGGATGGTGCGCGGCACCCCCTCCGCGTCGATGAGCTCGAAGTCGAACCGGTCGCCCGGCTCGAAGCGCAACTCGCCCAGGGGCACCCGCACGATCTCCTTCTCCACCCGGTCGTAGTAGCCGATCACGAACTCCCCCCGCCCGAACTCCGGGTCCCAGCGGATGCGGCTCAGCAGTTCGTGGATGGGGACCATGGAATGATTATGACGGGTGGTCGGTGATGGGGCGGACTGGCCCGTGTTCCGTGTTCCGTGACTGGTGACTGGTGACTGGTGACTGGTGACTGCACTGTAGGGCCGGATTCATCCGGCCGGGCAGGGCGTAGAATCCCGGCACCCTTGTGCAGATGAATCTGCACCTGCAACCCTTGTCCACCCTCAGCAATCGTCCGCGCATTCCCCCCGGGTGTGGATCCAGACCAGGGTGCGGTTGTTCACCGGCATTTCGTGGTCCGCGGTGAGGCACAGGCCGTGCCGGCGGGCGAGCCGGTCGAGGGCCTCGAAGTCGCGGATGCCGCTGGCGGGATCGCGGGCCTTGAGCCAGGCGTCGAAGCGGGCGTTGCTGGGCGAGGTGTAGTGGCCGCCGTAGTTGAACGGACCGTAGAGGCAGAAGCGGCCGCCGGGGCGCAGCACGCGGCCCACGCCGGCGAAGAGGCGTTCCACCGCGTCCCAGGAGATGATGTGGGTGGTGTTGGCGGAAAAGATGAAGTCCGCCTGGGAAACCGGCCACTGCGCGGCGTTCACGTCGAGCGCCAGCGGCTCGAGCACGTTGGGGAGCTGCGTCTCCTCCAGCCAGGTCCGGATGCCCGGCAGGTTCTCCTCCATGTCGGTGGGCTGCCAGGTGAGATGGGGCAGGGCGGAGGCGAAGTAGATGGCGTGCTGGCCGGTGCCGCTGCCGATCTCCAGCACCGTGCCCGGGGAATCGAACTCGAAGCGCAGCACGCCGAGAATCGGTTCCCGATTCTGCTCGCTGGCCTCGGAGTAGGGCTTGGTCCGCTTGTTCAATCGTGCACCCTCCAGGGTCGACGCTGGGTTGGCCGGACTGTAGGCTTGACCGGATTCGGAGGCTTCCCTTCCAGCCTCCCCCGGGAGCCGAAGGCAATATGACAGTTAAGTTAGACGAGAACGCGGCCTACCGCGAACTCGGACCCGATCAGGTGCTCGATGCGGTGGAGAGTCTCGGTTTCCCCACCGATGGCCGCCTCCTGGCGCTCAACAGCTACGAGAACCGGGTCTACCAGGTGGGCCTGGATCCGGGCAGCCCGCTGGTGGCCAAGTTCTACCGGCCCGGGCGCTGGAGCGACGCGGCGATCCTGGAGGAGCACGCCTTCACCCTGGAGCTGGCCGAACGGGAGATACCGGTGGTGGCGCCGCTGGTCTTCGACGGCCGGTCACTCCACCGCCACGGCGTGTTCCGCTTCGCCCTCTACCCGCGCCGGGGCGGGCGCAATCCGGAGCTGGACGACCCGGAGGTGCTGGAGCAGCTCGGCCGTTTCATGGGCCGCATCCACGCCCTGGGCGAGGTGGAGCCCTTCGCTCACCGGCCCACCCTCGACCTGGAGAGCTTCGGCACGGCCTCCGCCGGCTACCTGCTGGACAGCGGCCACCTGCCGGCCGAGGTGCGCCCCTCCTACGCCGAGGTCACCTCCGCCCTCCTGGAGGCGGTGCGCGACGCCTACGGGCGGGCCGCCCCGGTGCGCCTCATCCGCCTCCACGGCGACGCCCATCCCGGCAACATCCTCTGGACCGACCACGGGCCCCACATCGTGGACTTCGACGATGCCCGCATGGGCCCGGCGATCCAGGACCTGTGGATGTTCCTCTCCGGCGACCGCGCCGCCATGAGCCTGGGCCTGTGCGACCTGCTCGAGGGCTACACCCAGTTCCACGACTTCGACCCCCGTGAGCTGCACCTGGTGGAGGCGCTGCGCAGCCTGCGCATGCTCCACTACGCCGCCTGGCTCGCCCGGCGCTGGGACGACCCCGCCTTCCCCCGCGCCTTCCCCTGGTTCAACACCCACCGCTACTGGGAGGAGCACGTCCAGAGCCTGCGCGAGCAGATCGAGGCGGTGGCGGCGCCGCCGCTGGTGTGGGATTGATAGGTTTATAAATAGACAGGATTTACAGGATTTACAGGATGTTGGTTGGTGGGGATAAGGGATAAGGGGCAAAGGTGAGTATCACGGCCATCCGCGTTCCGTGTTCCGTGTTCCGTTTCCAGTGTGTCGAGTTCGGGGAGGGATATGGGATAGGGATTGTAGGTGCGGATTCATCCGCACAGCGGCGCCGGATTCCTCGCCCTGCCCGACCGGGTGAATCCGGCCCTTGACCCACTCACGCATTCACGCATTCACGCATTCACGCATTCACGCATTCACGCACTCACGCACTCACGCACTCACGCACTCACGCACTCACGCACTCACGCACTCACGCATTCACGCATTCACGCAGTCACGCAGTCACGCATCATTTCGTGTCTTGGCGCCCTTGGCGGTGAACCGATTCAGTCTCACTTCCCCTCCAGCGCCCGCTCGAACCCGGCCAGGGTGGTGACGGGCGCCGCGCAGGCGGTGCCGGTGCAGAGGTAGGCGATCGCCTCGCCCCGGGGCCTGCGCTCGGCGAGGAGGCCCGGGAGCGCTCCGGCTTCCGCGGGGATGGCCAGCACCATCCGGCCGGGGTCGTAGGCCTTCTGCGCCAGCGCCTGCCACCGGGCCAGCGCCTCACCGTGGCCGCGCAGCACCACGCTGCGGGGCGGGTCGAGGTACTCCTCCAGGGCGGTCAGCAGGCTGGTATGGGCGTAGGGCGCCTCGCGGATGCCGTTCCAGGCGGCGCGCAGCGTGCCCTCGGCGGCGTCCAGGTAGCGGGTCTCGCCCAGCAGGTGGCCGAGGCGCAGCAGCACCTGGGCGGCGATGCCGTTGCCGGAGGGCAGCGCCTCGTCCAGCATCGGCTTGGGACGGTGGATGAGCCGCTCGTGATCGTCGGCGGTGAAGAAGAAGCCGCCGGCCTCGCGATCCTCGAAGTGGGCGAGCACCGCCTCCACCAGCTCCAGGGCGAATTCCAGGTCGCCCTCCCGCCAGCGGGCCTGCAGCAGCTCCAGGATGCCGTCGGCGAGAAAGACGTAGTCGTCCAGGTAGGCGGCGTGCCGGGCGCGGCCATCCTTCCAGCTCGCCAGCAGGCGGCCCTCCCGCCACAGCCCGGTGCGCAGGAAGTCCAGCGCCTGCTCCGCCGCCTGCAGGAAATCCTCCCGCCCGAGGAGGCGCCCGGCCCGCGCCAGGCCGCGGATCATCAGCCCGTTCCAGGCGCTCAGCACCTTGTCGTCGCGGCCCGGCCGCACCCGCTTCCCGCGGGCCTGGAACAGCCGTTCCCGGGCCGCCTCGAAGCGCCGCGCCGCCTCGGTCTCGTCGATTCCCAGCCGCCGCGCCGTCTCCGCCAGGGTGTGGAAGACATGGGGATACCAGCGGCCCTCGAAGTTCGGCTCGCCGTCGAGGCGGAAGCGGTGGGCCGCCACGGCGAACTCCCCGGGGCTGAGCAGCGCCTCCACCTCCTCGCGGGTCCAGGTGTAGAAGCGGCCCTCCTCGCCCTCGCTGTCGGCATCCAGCGCCGAGGTGAAGCCGCCCCCCGGGGCGCGCATCTCCCGCAGCGCCCACTCGCCGGTCTCGGCGGCGATGCGGGCATAGAAGCCGTTGCCGGTGGCCTGGGCCGCGTCGGCGTAGACGGGCAGCAGGAGGGCGTTGTCGTAGAGCATCTTCTCGAAGTGGGGGATCATCCACTCGTTGTCCACCGAGTAGCGGCAGAAGCCCCCGCCCAGCTGGTCGAACAGCCCGCCCATGGCCATGCGCGTCAGGGTCATGGCGGCCATCTTCAGCGCCGTCTCGTCCTCGTTGCCGCGCACGCGGCTGGCGTGCCAGTGGCGCAGCAGCCGGTTGAGGTTGTCGGGGTGGGGGAACTTGGGCGCCTGGCCGAAGCCGCCGTGGCGGGACTCGAAGGCCGACTCCAGCTGGGCCCGGGCATCCTCCAGGGGGGCGCCGTCGAGAATCTCACCGCCGGCCGGGGCCGGGTTGAGGCGGGTCATGGCCTCGCCGAGGGCCCGGGCGTGGCCGGCCAGGTCATCGGCGTGCTCCCCGTACCACTCCGCCACCCGTCGGCAGAGGTCGGTGAAGGCGGGCAGGCCGTGGCGCGGCTCGCGGGGGAAGTAGGTGCCGGCGAAGAAGGGGGTGTGATCGCGGGGGTCCAGGAACACCGTCAGGGGCCAGCCGCCGCCCCGGCCGGTGAGCAGCTGGTGGGCGGTCTGGTAGATCTTGTCCAGATCCGGGCGCTCCTCGCGATCCACCTTGATGTTCACGAACAGGCGGTTCAGCACCGCCGCGGTCTCCGGGTCCTCGAAGGATTCGTGGGCCATCACGTGGCACCAGTGGCAGGCCGAGTAGCCGATGGAGAGCAGGATGGGGCGGTTTTCCGCCCGCGCCAGCGCCAGCGCCTCCTCCCCCCAGGGCTGCCACGCCACGGGGTTGTGGGCGTGCTGGAGCAGGTAGGGGCTGGTTTCCGCGGCAAGGCGGTTGGAGTGGGCGGGGGCGTGGCTCATGGCGGGCTCCGGTGAATATCCGACCGAAACAGTCTACATTGGCCGGCCAGGAGTGGATACACCGAGAGCGCGGGGAAGAACGGTTTTCCGTGTTCCGTATTCAGAGCGTCCCCGTTCGGCTCCAGCCACCTTTATCCTTTGTCCATTATCCATTGACCCTTCACGCACTCAATTGACCCTTCACGCACTCACGCACTCACGCACTCACGCACTCACGCACCCACGGAACACGGATGAGCGGCCCTCTTACCTTTATCCATTCACCTTTATCCTTTATCCATCAACCCTCATCCCTTGTCCCTAAAAAACCCAGTATTCATCTCGACTTATTGAGTTGAACCCCCGTTGATGCTAGATTTCCACGCTTTCTCTTCCGGGCCGGCAGGGACCTTCCAGGGTTGGCTATTTCCTCTCTCAAGCTGAAGCGGCTGGCTGCCTTCCTGCTGCTCATCGGCCTCGTCGTGGCCGTGCAGGCGTACGTGGGCTGGGGCCGGCTGCTGCAGCCGTGGCTCGCCGTGCCCCTGCCGCCCATGGCCGCCGCGGTGCTGCTGGTGATCTGCACCTACGGGCTGCGCGCGGTGCGCCTCTACGACTTTTTCGCCGAGGAGGTGCGCGGCCGTTTCCCGCTCGCCTTCAAGCTGATGCTGCAGCACAACTTCTTCAACAACCTGCTGCCGGCCCGCAGCGGCGAGGTGGCCTTCCCGGTGCTCATGCAGCGCTACTTCGACGTGCCCCTGGCGCGCTCGGTGCCGGCGCTGATCTGGTTCCGCCTGCTGGACCTGCACACCATCGCCCTGGTGGGGCTGTGGGCGCTCGGCGCCCTGTGGCTGCCGCCGTGGGCCATCCTCGGCCTGTCGCTGGTGTGGCTGAGCGTGCCCGGCTGGGCCTGGCTGCTGAACAACTGGCTGCTGCGGCGCATCTCCCCGCAGAAGGGCGGGCTGCAGGGGCTGCTGCGCAAGGCGCTGGAGGGCTCGCCCCGATCCTCGGGGATGCTGTTCCGGGCCTGGTCCTGGACGATGGTGAACTGGACGGTGAAGCTGGGCGTGTTCGCCTGGGTGCTGGCGCTGTTCGTGGACGTGAGCCTGCCCGGCGCGGTGCTGGGGGTGTTCGGCGGCGAACTCACCAGCGTGCTGCCCATCCACGGCGTGGCGGGTGCGGGCACCTACGAGGCGGGCATCGTCGCCGCCCTCCTGCCCCAGGGGCTGGACGGCGAGTCGGCGCTGGGCGCGGCGGTGAACCTGCACCTGTTCCTGCTCGGCGTCACCCTGATCGGGGGCGCCTTCAGCCTGGTCATGGGCCGCAGCCATGGGCGTTGACCGGCAGATCCTGCTCTGGATCAACCAGGACTGGGCCCAGCCATGGCTGGACACCCTGTTCGCCTGGGTCTCCGAGCGCGGCGCCTTCTCCATCCCGCTGCTGCTGGCCATCCTGGCGGGGCTTGCCGCCTGGCGCGGACGGGACGGGGTCAAGCTCTGGGGGCTGCTGATTCTCGCCGTCCTCCTGGGCGACGGCATCGGCAACCTGCTCAAGCACCTCATCGAGCAGCCCCGGCCCTGCTTCGAGGTCTGGGAGCTGCTGCGCCCGCCCGGGGGCGGCGCGCCGCGCCAGTGCAACGCCCCGGTGACGGGCATGCCCTCGAACCATGCCCTGAACTTCTTCGCCGCCGCGGTCTTCCTTGCCCTGACCGTGCGTGCGCGCTGGCTCACCGTGGCCATGGCCGTGATCGCCGTGCTGGTGGCCGTCTCCCGGGTCTACCTGGGCAAGCACTACCCGAGCCAGGTGCTGGCGGGCGCCGGCATCGGCCTGGCCTGGGGGGCGCTGGCGGCCGGGCTGGCGCTGCGCTTCCTGCCCTTCGCCCGGCGCCTGCGGCCGCAGGCACCCCCGGCGGGCAACGGGACGGCGACCCGCTTCGAACCCGTCGACCTGCCGCCCATGGCCGCCCCGGCAGGCGGGGGGACTCCCGCCTGGGCCGCGCGCCTGGCCGCCCGTCCCGACTGGCAGCTGCTGCTGGGGCTGGGGCTGGCGCTGGTGGCGCTGCGGGCGCTGCTGGCCGCCGCCGCGGGACTGGAGATGCACTTCGACGAGGCCCAGTACTGGGAGTGGTCACGCCACCTGGACTGGAGCTACTACTCCAAGGGGCCGCTGGTGGCGTGGCTCATCTTCGCCAGCGAGAGCCTGTTCGGCCATGGCGAGTGGCAGACCAGGCTGCCGGCCTGGATCGCCGCCAGCGGCTGGCTGGCGCTGCTCTTCGCCCTGGCCCGCGACCTGGGCGGCGGCCGCGCCGCGGGCTGGTGGGCGGTGCTGCTGGGGCTCACCACGCCGCTCTACTTCACCCTCGGCCTGGTGATGACCACCGACGTGTTTCTGTTCATGTTCTGGACCTGGGGGCTGTGGGCGGCGGTGCGGGCGCTGGAGGGTGGCCGCTCCCGGGCCTGGCTGGAGCTGGGCGCGGCGGTGGGCCTGGGGGCGCTGACCAAGCTCTCCATCGGGCTGCTGCCGGCCATCGTCGGGCTGCTGGTGCTGCTCTCGCCCGCCCGCTGGCGCCACCTGCGCGACCCGCGGCTGTGGGACGGGCTGGCGCTGATGGTGGTGCTCATGAGCCCGGTGCTGGTCTGGAACGCCGCCAACGACTGGGTGATGCTGCGCCACGAGTTGGGCCACGTGGGGCCGGACACCTGGTCGCTGGGAAGGCTGGGCGAGTTCGTCGGCGGGCAGTGGCTCGCGCTGTCACCGCTGGTGGCGGCGCTGGCGGTGACGGTGCTGTGGCGGCGTCCCGCCGGTGCGGCGCGGCGCCTGGTCTGGATCGTCTCCCTGGCGGGGCTGGCCTTCTTCCTGTTCAAGGCGGCCACCGGGAAGGTGCAGCTGAACTGGGCCGCGCCGGTCTATATCGGTTTCCTGGCCCTGTTCGCGGGCGCCATTCCGGGGCTCGGCCGCGGCGCGCGGCGGGTGCTGGCCGGCGGCATGGCGCTGTCGGTGGCGATCGTGGGCCTGGCCCTGTTCCCCATGGTGCTGGGGCTGCCCGCGGACCGCGCGCCGCTGCACCGCCTGCGCGAATGGTCCGATCCGGTGGCCCGGCTCGCCGCCCAGGCGCCCGCGGCCCGGTTCGCGCTGGTGGACGACTACAAGATGGGGGCCTGGATCGCCTACTACTGGCCGCGGGAGATCCCCGTCTACCAGACCGGCGACAGGGATCGGCGCTACAACCAGCGCGACCTGTGGCCGGGACCGCAGCGGGAGGCGGGCCGGACCGGGCTCTACGTGAGCGACGACCCGGAGCTGCCGGCGGTGGTGGAGGCCGCCTTCGCCCGCTGCAGCGCGCTGCCGGTGGTGCCCGCGGTGGATGCCGACGGACGGGTGATCCGCCTGCTGCGCGGCTACCTGTGCGAGGATTTCCGGCCCGTCGACTGGCCCGAGCCGGGCAAGTACTGAGCCCGGTCCCCCCATGAGCCCGCAATCGAACCACAGCCCGCCGCTCGCAGCCGCCGAGCACCGGGCGCTGCTGGCGCTGGTGCTGCTGGCCGTGGTGGCGGGGTTCTGGGTGGGCATCGGCTCGGTGCCCCTGTTCGACCTCGACGAGGGGGCCTTCAGCGAGGCCACCCGCGAGATGTTCGAGCGCGGGGATTTCATCTCCACCTACCTCAACGGCGAGCCCCGCTACGACAAGCCGATCCTGGTCTACTGGCTGCAGGCCGCGGCGGTGCTCGCCTTCGGGGTGAACGAGTTCGCCTTCCGCCTGCCCTCGGCGCTCTCGGCGAGCCTCTGGGTACTGCTGGTGGGCGCCTTCATGGGCCGGGTGGCGGGTCCGCGCGAGTCCCTCTACGGCGCCGGACTGACCGCCACGGCGCTGATGATCACGGTCATGGCCAAGGCGGCCACGGCCGACGCGCTGCTCAACGTCCTGCTCGCCGCCGCGGTGCTGGCCGCCTACCTGCACCTGCGCGAGGGGGGGCGGCGCTGGATCCTTGCCGCCTTCGCCTGCGCCGGGCTGGGCTTCCTGGCCAAGGGACCGGTGGCGGTGCTGGTCCCGGCGGCGGTGACCTTCCTCTACTGCCTCAGCCGCCGCGAGCCCGGGCGCTGGCTGCGGGCCATGTTCCATCCCGGCGGGCTGCTGCTGTTCGCGGCCATCGCGCTGCCCTGGTACCTGGCGCAGTACCTGAAGGAGGGCGACGCCTTCATCCAGGGCTTCTTCATGAAGCACAACGTGGGCCGCTTCTCCTCGCCCATGGAGGGGCACGGCGGGGGGTTCCTCTACTACCTGCCGGTCCTGCTGCTGGGGGTGCTGCCCCACACGGCCCTGCTGTTCAGGGTGTTCGCCCGCTGGCGCGCGGTGTGGGCCGACGACCTGCAGCGCTTCATGCTGCTCTGGTTCGCCTTCGTGTTCGTCTTCTTCTCCCTCTCCGGGACCAAGCTGCCCCACTACCTCAACTACGGCTACACCGGGCTGATGGTGCTCATGGCGCTGCACCTGGACGGGCTCCGCTCGCGCTGGCTCACCCTGCTGCCGGGGCTGCTCTACCTCGGCTTCCTCATGGCCCTGCCGCGGCTCATCCTCGCGGCGCTGCCGCTGGTGGAGGACCCTTACTACCGGGCGGCGCTGGGCGCGGTGGACGAGTATGCCGGGGCGGCCTGGTACGGCGGCTTCGCCGCGGCGCTCGCGGTGGGGCTCTATCTCGCCGTCGAGCGGCGGCGGCCGCCGGGGCAGAAGCTGCTGGTGCTGGGCGCGGTGCTGGCGCTCGCCAATTCGACGCTGCTGTTCCCGCTGGCCGGCGACCTCCAGCAGCGCCCGGTGCGGGAGGCCGCCGCGGTGGCCCGCCAGCTCGACGCCCCCCTGGTGATGTGGGGCATCAACACGCCGAGCTTCAGCGTCTACGTGCAGCGGGTGGTGCCGCGCCGGGAGCCGCGGCCGGGCGAGGTGGTGCTCACCAAGAGCCACCGCCTGGAGCGCCTCGGGGACTACACCCTGCTCTACGACCGGCAGGGCGTGGCGCTGGCGCGGGTGCGGCCATGAGGCTCGACTACGACATTCCGGCGGTGGGGCGTCTCGGCGATCCCCGGGTCTGGGCGGTGCCGCTGCTGGCGGCCGCCGCGCTGCTGATCGTGGCCATGGGCGACAACAACCTGGCCCTGTTCCGCTTCCTCAACGGCTGGGGCGCCGTGACCGGCGACAGCGTCTGGGCGGCCCTGACCGTGCTCGGCGACACGGTGGTGGCGCTCACGCTGCTGGCGCCCTTCATCGGCCGGCGCCCCGACATCATCCGGGCCGCGGTGGTGGCCGCCGTGCTGGCGACCCTCTACGTGCACGGGCTGAAGGACCTGCTGGCCCTGCCGCGCCCGCCGGCGCTGCTGGACGCGGCGACGCTGCACATCATCGGGCCGGCCTTCAAGGCCGGCTCCTTCCCCTCCGGCCACACCACCACCATCTTTACCCTGGCCGGCGTGGTGGCGCTGCACTTCCCGGGCCGCTGGCACACCCGCTCCCTGGCGGTGCTGGCCCTGCTGGTGGGTCTGTCGCGGTCGGTGGTTGGTGTACACTGGCCGGTGGATGTGCTGGCCGGCGCCGGCGGCGGGTGGCTGGCCGCCGTGGCCGGCACCTGGATCGCGCGGCGCTGGGCCTGGGGGCTCTCGGGCCGGGCGCAGGCGCTGTTCGCGGTGCTCCTGCTCGGTTGCGCGGCGACGCTCCTGGTGGGACAGAAGACCGGCTACGGCGTGGAGAACTGGCAGCGGCTGATTGCCGTCGTCTGCCTGCTGCCCCCGCTTCTGCGCCTGTTCGCCCGCCGGGGAGCGGCGACTCCAGGGCACTTCCAGTAATCCGGCCGCCCGGCGACCGTTTTCCATTCATCGAGCAGAGGCTTGCAAGCAGACGTGACCACCGACACTCCCACTTCCGACACGCCCGTCTCCGAGAGCCTGTCCATCGTCATTCCCATGTACAACGAGGAGGACAACGTGGTGCCCCTGCTGGCCCGCGTGCACGAGGGGCTGGCCGGCTACGCCGGACCCTGGGAGCTGATCCTCGTGGACGACGGCAGCACCGACGCCACGGTCGCGCGCCTCCAGGACGAGGCGCGGCGCTACGGCAGCCACGTGCGCGTCGTGACCCTGCAGCGCAACTTCGGCCAGACGGCGGCCATGCAGGCGGGCATCGATCATGCTCGCGGCACGGTGGTGGCCATGCTCGACGGCGACCTGCAGAACGATCCCGTGGACATTCCGCGCATGGTGGCGCGGCTGGTGGCCGAAGACCTGGACATGGTGGCCGGCTGGCGCAAGAACCGCCAGGACAACCTGTGGCTGCGCAAGGTCCCCTCGCGCATCGCCAACCGCCTCATCGCCCGCATCACCGGCGTGCACCTGCACGACTACGGCTGCAGCCTGAAGGTGTTCCGGGGCGACGTCATCCGCGACGTGCGCCTGTACGGCGAGATGCACCGCTTCATCCCCGCCTGGGTGGCCTCCCTGACCTCGCCGGCGCGCATCAAGGAGATGGTGGTGAACCACCACGCGCGCAAGTTCGGCGAGTCGAAGTACGGCCTGTCGCGGGTCTACCGGGTGCTGCTGGACCTGCTGTCGGTCTACTTCTTCATGCGCTTCCGCGCCCGGCCGGGGCACTTCTTCGGCCGCATCGGCCTGGTGTTCGGCGCCATCGGCGGCGTCGCGCTCACCTGGCTGCTGGGGGTGAAGCTGTTCCTGGGCGAGGATATCGGCACCCGCCCGCTGCTGCTGGTGGGCATCCTGTTCGTGGTGATGGCGGTGCAGTTCCTCACCACCGGCGTGCTGAGCGAGCTGCTCACCCGCACCTACTTCGAGTCGGGCACCACCCGCTCCTACACCGTGCGCCCGCCGCGGGGCGAGCAGCCGGAGCCGGGCTGGAAGCAGCCCGCCGGCCGCGCGGCGCGGGCCTGAGGTGGAGACCGTGACGGAGTTCCATCCCCTGCGCCTGAAGCGCGGCGAGGAGCGGCGCCTGCGGGCCGGCCACCTGTGGGTGTTCAGCAACGAGGTGGACGTGGAGGCGACGCCGCTGAAGACGCTGGAGCCCGGCGTACCGGTGGTGATCGAGGATTACCGCGGCCATGCGCTCGGCACCGGCTACGCCAATCCCCACTCGCTCATCGGCGCGCGGCTGGTGAGCCGCGACCCGAAGCACCCCTTCGGCCCCTCGCTGCTGGTGCACCGGCTGAAGGTGGCGCTGGCCCTGCGCGAGGCGCTGTTCGGGCGGCCCTTCTACCGCCTGGTCCACGGCGAGAGCGACGGACTGCCGGGGCTGGTGGTGGACCGGTTCGGTGAGGTGCTGGTGGCGCAGATCACCACCGCCGGCATGGAACGGCAGCGGGAGGCGGTGACGGCAGCGCTGGAGAAGGTGCTGAAACCTGCGGCCATCCTGTTCCGCAACGACACTTCCATCCGCACCCTGGAGGGGTTGGATCTCTACGTGGAGCCGGCGCTGGGCCCGGTGCCGGAGGAGGTGGAGCTGGAGGAGAACGGCGTCCGCTTCCGCGCGCCGCTGCTCGGCGGCCAGAAGACCGGCTGGTTCTACGACCACCGCGACAACCGCGCCCGGCTGGCCCGCTACGTCGCCGGCCGGCGGGTGCTGGACCTGTTCAGCTACCTGGGCGGCTGGGGCGTGCAGGCCGCCGCGGCGGGCGCGGCCGGGGTGCTGTGCGTGGACGCCTCGGCGCCCGCCCTCGAGCGGGTCCACGGCAACGCCGCCCTGAACGGGGTGGCGGAGCGGGTGGCGACCCTGCAGGGCGACGCCTTCGAGGCGCTGAAGGCCCTGCGCGAGGAGCGCGAGCGGTTCGACGTGGTGGTGCTGGATCCACCCGCCTTCATCAAGCGCCGCAAGGATGTGAAGGAGGGCGTCGCGGCCTACCGCCGCGTCAACCAGGCCGCCATGCAGGTGCTGGGCCGGGACGGCATCCTGGTCTCCTGCTCCTGCTCCTTCCACCTGCAGCGCGACACCCTCCGCGACACCCTGCTCGGCGCCGCGCGCCACCTCGACCGCAACCTCCAGATCCTGGAGCAGGGGCACCAGGGGCCCGACCACCCCATCCATCCCGCCATTCCCGAGACCGAGTACCTGAAGGCCTTCTTCACCCGCGTGCTGCCGGCCTGAGACCGGCGGTCACGGGCGGGCGGCGCCGGCGCGGACAGCGGCGTTTCCCGGTGGCGGCAACGGACTCGCCACGGGAGGCGATGGGGAGGTGCGATCGAGGGAGGGATAAAAATAAAAAATTGACCAAAATCAATAATATTACTGACATTGGTCATTTATTTCGGGGGCCGGCGGCTTTACTTTGACCTCTCCGCCGCGCAGGTTCTAAATATAACAGAAATTCCCCGGTTCGGGAGGTCAATCATGCAAGCCCTGGTGGATCGCGACTTCATCGTACGCAACGCCGCCGACATCATCGGCCTGTTCGGCGTGGGCGTCTACCTCAATCTCATCCTCATGCGCCGGACCGATCTGTTCGAGGCGGTGGCCGACTGGCACCTGCGCCACGGCATTCCCATGCCCGGACGGGTGGGCAACGCCTACCGGCTCTCCGCCCTGCTCGAGTACCGCGTGGCCCGCATCTACGGCCGGCTCGCGGAACGCTTCAGCCTCAATGCCGAGGCCCGGGATCTGTTCCGGGAGCTCGAGCGCGAGGAGATCCAGCATGGGCAGGTGATGATGCTGTGCCTGTACACGGTCCGCCAGGACTCGGCCCTGACCTTCATTCCCAGTGTCCGCGACCCGGAAATGCGCGAGATCCTGCAGAAGCTGCGGCGCATCGAGCGCAACGTCGAGGGGCTGTCCCTGGAGCAGGCGCTCGACCTGACCCTCAAGCTGGAGGAGGGGGAGGTCAACACCATCTTCGGCCGCCTGCTGAAACAGGTGGAGGATCCGAAGACCCGCTTCTTCGCGCACCTGCTCAGCCTCGCCGGCAGCCACCAGACCACCGTTCCCCCGCGGGTCGCGCGTCTGCGCGAGAGCCTCCACTCCGACGCCGCCTGAGCGCCTCTCCGCGACGGCTCACGTCGCGGAGAGGGCTGTTGACGACGGATCAGTGCCTGTCCAGGCCGCTCCAGCCGGGGTGGTCGAAGTAGCTCCCGTAGTTCTCCAGCGTCCGTATCACCCCCAGGGCGCCGTCGCGGCGGGAGATGTCCGGCCGCTCGCCGCGCATGACGGGCACACCCTCGATGGCGTCGGTGAGCACCGTGTGCAGGGTGGCGTCGGTCGCCGGATCGAGGTGGCAGTTCTGGAACATGTAGCCCAGCTGCGCCTCCACCCCGTCGGCGAGCTCGCCGTAGTCCTGTTCCGTCGCCACGTCGCTGTGAATGCGCGGCAGGCGCTCGTTGATCAGCGCCAGGATGGCGCCCATTCCCTGGCGCAGGGGCGCGTCGGTGGGCCAGCGCTCGCCCTGGTGCAGGCTGAGGGCCGGCGCCGGCGCGCCGCCGTGTTCGTGTTCGTGGCCCTGGGCGGCCCAGGCGGCCGGTGCAATCAGGAGTCCTGCGAGCAGGAGCGGGGTGAGTCGGTTGTGCATTGGGTGTCCTCCGGGCAGTGATTCGGCGCATGGGGTACGCGCCGGTCAAGACATTGGAAGTTGCACCCTAGCTGCTGGAACCTTAACCGAAGATTAATTAAATACACAATAAATACATCAGCTTATATATTTGATGTATATCATATACATCTATTGTGGATGTCGGCCGCGGGATTGATTTCGGTGCGCCGCAGCGGCCGGAACGGGTGTCGCGGCGTCTCAGCGGGACTGGCGCCGCCGGCATTCCCGCCGCGGGCCGGTCCCGATGGCTGGGGCATGATTCAGCCGCCCTCGGGTGCGCCGTGTTCCAGGCTATCCAGGTAGCCGGCGATGGGCTTGGGCTTGTCGACGTGGAAGCCCTGGACGAAGTCGATGCCGATCCCGCGCAGCATCTCCAGGGTCCCGGCATCTTCCACCCACTCGGCCACCGTGTACTTGCCCATGGCCTGCGCCACCACGTGGATCGCCCGCACCATGGCCTGGTCGGTGGGGTCCCGCTGCAGGTCGCGGATGAAGCTGCCGTCGATCTTCACGCAGTCCACCGGCAGGCGCTTGAGGTAGGTGAAGGAGGACAGCCCGGTGCCGAAGTCGTCCAGGGCGAAGTGGCAGCCCTGGGCGCGGAGGCTCTCGATGAAGGTCACCGCCTGTTCCAGGCTGCCGATGGCCGAGGTCTCAGTGATTTCGAAGCAGACGCGATCGCCCGGGATGGCGTGGTGGCGCAGCCGGTCGATGATGAAATCGATCATCTCGTGGCGGCGCAGGGAGTCACCGGAGAGGTTGATGCTGCAGAGCGGCTGATTCGGAGCCAGTGCCCGCAGGCGGGGATCCGCAAGTACCCGGAAGGTGTGCTCGATGACCCAGCGGTCGAGGCCGGGCATCAGGTTGTAGCGCTCCGCGGCGGGGATGAAGTGGCCGGGCGGAATGGGCTGCTGCCCGGGCGCCTCGCCCTGCATGCGGACCAGGACTTCGCAATAGCCCGGGCGGCCGGCGGCCAGCGGGCGGATCTCCTGGCAGTGGAGTTCGAGCCGGTCGTGCTCGAGGGCCTCCTGCAGGAGGGTCACCCAGCGCATTTCGCCGTGCAGGACCGACATCTCCCGGTCCCCGGGCACGAAGACCTGGACCCGGTTGCGGCCCTTGTCCTTGGCGGCATAGCAGGCGGCGTCGGCCTGGGAGAGCAGTTCCGCCGGGCTGGGGCTGTCGCGGGTGACGGGCACCACGCCGATGCTGAGGCTGACCCGGTGCACGCCCTGGCCGTGGGCGCAGGGAAAGCGGAACAGGATCGCGGCCTCCCGCAGGCCATCGGCGGTTTTCACCGCCTCCTCCAGGGGGCAGTCGCGCAGCAGCAGGCCGAACTCGTCGCCGCCGAGCCGGGCGAGGAATGCGCCGGGCGGCAGGCCCCCCTTGAGGTGGCTGCTGAGGCGGCGCAGCAGGTCGTCGCCCTCGGCGTGGCCGCAGGTGTCGTTGACGACCTTGAACTGGTCCACGTCCAGGTAGCAGAGGGCGTGCTGGGCGTCCCCGTCCTGTGTCTCGCCCACCGCCTGGAGCAGGTGGCGCTCGAACTCCCAGCGGTTGGCGAGCGCGGTGACCGGGTCGTGGGTGGCGTGGTAGGAGAGCAGGTGCTCGCCGGTCCAGGGGTGGAGCACGTCGTAGAAGACCATGACCGCGCCCACGATGCGGCCCCGGTTGTCGCGGATGGGGGCGGCGGAGTCCTGGATGATGACCTCGGTGCCGTCCCGGCGCAGGAGCAGGGTGTCGCTGCTCAGCCCGACGATCTTGCGGGAGGCGAGGCAGCGCTGCACCGGCGTGGGCAGTGCCTCGCGGGTGTAGCGGTTGAGGATGCGGAACACCTGGTCCAGGGGCTGGCCGCGGGCCTCCCGGGCGCCCCAGCCCGTGAGCTGCTCGGCGATGGGATTGAGGTGCTCGATGCGCATCTCCGCGTCGGTGGTGATGACCCCGTCGCCGATGGAGCGCAGGGTCACCTCCGCCAGTTCCTTCCTCTCGAACAGCAGCGTCGCCGAGCGTCGCGACCGGACCAGGCTGAGAGGGGTCAGGAGGCCCACGGCCAGCAGCAGCAGGCCGTTGAAGATGAAAATCCGGTCACTGCCGCCCAGGGTGTGGACACTGCGCTCCCGGGTGGCTGCGATCAGCGTATCGGACAGCCCGACCACGGCATTGACGGCGGTGGTGGCGGTGCTCATCCACGTCTCCGCGTCACCGTCGGGAACGGTATCGGGCGGGGTGCCGAGGATCGCCTCCAGCCGTGACGAGAATCCGCGCCCCATCATCAGGCCGATCTGCTGCATGTTTCTGCTGATGGCGGTCTCGGTGAGGCCGGCGTGTTCGAGTCCGGTGAGTTCATCCAGCGCCTCTTCAGCCAGTGCAAAGGTGCCCTGGAGCCGGTCATGGGCGTGGTTGTCGAGGGGCATCTCCGCACTGAGGAAATAGCCGACGATGGCCCGGCTCTGGCCGGTGAACTCGGCGAGCCGCCAGGCGAGCGAGCTCAGCCGGTAGTCGCGAAGCTCCAGCAGGCGCCCCCCGTCGGTGCTGGTGTAGATGGCCTGGGCCAGTTCCCAGAGGGCGGCGTTGAAGTTCGAGATGGGAAGGAATACTTCGTCGAGCCCAAGGGTGGGACCGTCGCTTGCGAGGGCCTTGTCGGCCCGCTTGCGCATCAGGTCGAGGCCCATGCGGGCCTCGACCAGGCGGGTGTAGGCGCTGCGGACCGGCGCGGACCGCAGCAGGGGCCCGGCGGTTCGGTCGAGTCCGGTCAGCAGGCACTGCCAGCGGAGGTCGGCCGCCTGCCGCAGCCGCTCCAGGTGCTCCAGGGCGGTTGTCCGTTTCTCCAGCGGACGACCCATGTAGACCGAGGTCCAGCCCCGCTCCAGGGCGAAGGAGGGCCCCGTCTGCAGTACCGCGTAGAGGATGTTGGTGCCGATTTCCGCACGATGCAGCGCGGCGTTCAGGCGGTAGGTTTCCCAGGTTCCCAGTGTGGCGTAGACCGTGACCACCAGGGCCAGCAACAGGGTCACGCCCTGGACGATCTTCAGCTCGTTCCGGCCGCCGTGTCTCCCGGGTTCGTCCCCTTGCCCCATCCTTTGCCTACCCCATATGGCCGTTGTTGTAATTGTGTCGTGCCCTATCGGCGCAGGGCTGGCAACGCGGCCCGCCGACCATGGTCGCCTAAAAATCTTATGAAGTTACTATGGTTTGCCGCCCCGGGGCTGTCAATTGCCGGGGAATCGCGAAATCCGCACCAGGTTCCCACGGCCGGGTGATGGCTGAAGAGCCGTTGCGGAGCTTGCTCACGGAAGGGCGGAGTGTTCCCGCTGGAGAGTTTCCGAGCGGAGCGGCCCACAGGCCGTGTCGAGCCTTGGTCGCCGAATTCAGCCCGGCAGCCATGCCGTGCCGGAGGGCGTCGGGATGGCGCGCATGGGGTGGCGGTAGAGGCGCTCGAGGTTGGCGGCGGTGAGCAAGTCCGTGGCGGGGCCGGCCTGGGTCACCCCCTCCCCGTGGAGCAGCAGCAGACGATCGCAGAAGCGCGCCGCCAGGTTCGGATCGTGCAGCACCATCAGTGCCGCCCGCCCGCCGCGGCGCAGGGTGCGTGAAAGCTCCTCCAGCACCGAGACCTGGTGGTTGAGATCCAGGTGGTTGGTGGGCTCGTCGAGGAGATAGAGCGCCGGGTCCTGGGTCAGCAGGGTGGCGATGGCGAGCCTGCGGCGCTCGCCGCCCGAGAGGGTCTGCACCGGGCGCGATTCGAACGCCCCGAGCCCCACCCGGCCCAGGGCGGCGCGGGCGGCGGCGAGATCCGCCGGCCCTTCCCATTCCCACGGCCCGAGATGGGGGTGGCGGCCGGTGAGGGCCGTTTCGAGGACGGTGGAGGGAAAGGCGTCGACGTAATCCTGCAGCAGGATCCCCAGCCGCCGGGCCACGGTCCGGCGTTCGAGACCGGGGAGCGCGCGGCCGTCCAGGCGGATCCGGCCGGCCGCCGGCGGCCGCAGGCCCGCCAGGGTGTGGAGCAGGGTGGTCTTGCCGGTGCCGTTGCGCCCCAGGATGCCCCAGCACTGGCCCGGTGCAACGGCCAGCTCCAGCCCGGCGCAGACCCGCACCCCGCCCACCTCCACCGTGAGCCCGGCGGTCTCCAGCAGGGCGCTCACCGGCGGGACTCCCGGCGCAGCAGGTAGAGGAACACGGGCACGCCCACCAGGGCCGTCACCACGCCCACCGGCAGCTGCTGGGGCGCGATCACGGTGCGGGCCAGGGTGTCGGCCAGGGTCAGCAGGACGCCGCCCAGCAGCACCGCGGCGGGCATGAGGACGCGGTGGTCGGTGGCCCCCAGCAGCCGCAGCAGGTGGGGGACCACCAGGCCGACGAAACCCACGCTCCCGGCCAGCGCCACGGCGCCGGCGGTGAGCAGGGAGGCGAGGACATAGAGGCGCAGGCGCAGAGGCTGGACCGCCACGCCCAGGGCCCCGGCCTGGAGGTCGCCGCGGGCGAGGAGATTGAGCTGGCGGGCCAGGGGCAGGGTGAGGGCGAGGCCCAGGCCGAGCACCGTGAAGCCGAGCCCCGCATGGCCGGCGTGGGCCAGGTCGCCCATGAGCCAGAACAGCATGCCCCGCAGCTGCGCGGTCGGACCGAGGCTCAGCAGGAGGCTGATGAGGGCGCCCCAGCCCGCGGCCACCACCACGCCGGTGAGCAGCAGCCGGGTTCCGGTCCAGCTGCCCTCGCCCCGGGCCAGACCGAACACCAGGAAGGTGGAGAGCAGGGCGCCGGCGAAGCCGGCCAGGGGCAGCCAGACCGCGGCCGCCCCCGCGATCATGGCGCCCAGGGCGGCCACCGCGGCGCCGCCGGAGACCCCGAGGACATAGGGATCGGCGAGGGGGTTGCGCAGCAGCACCTGCATCAGGGTGCCGGCCAGCGCCAGCAGGCCGCCGGTGGCGAAGGCGGCCAGGGCGCGGGGCAGGCGCAGCTCCAGGACGACCTGTCCCGGCAGGCCCCCATCGCCGCCCGTGGCGAGGGTGAGCAGGGTCGGCCAGCCGGCATCCAGGCTGCCGGAGACCAATGCCAGGGCGAGGCTGGCGGGAACGGCGGGCAGCAGCAACAGGATCAGGAGGCGTCCCGCGCGGCGCGGCGAGGAGGGGGGGCGGGTCAGCATCGCCGGGGGCCGCGCTTCAAGCGTAGGCCTCCGCCTCCTCGTCCACCGGCGCCGGGCGGTCGCGCAGGCTGATGACGGGCCAGCCGCGGAACTCCGCGTGCTGGCGCAGGGTCTCGTCCGGGTCCACCGCCACCGGGCTGGAGACCAGCTCCAGCAGCGGCAGGTCGTTGTGGGAGTCGCTGTAGAAGTGGCTGCCGGCCAGGTTGCGGCCGGTCTGCTCCAGCCAGCGGGTCAGGCGCTGGACCTTGCCCTCGCGGAAGCTGGGAATCCCCGCCACCTCGCCGGTGTAGCGGCCGTCCACCAGCTCCGGATCGGTGGCGATCAGGTGATCCACCCCGAACTCGGCGGCGATGGGTTCGGTGACGAAGTGGTTGGTGGCGGTGATGATCAGGAGGTAGTGGCCCCGCTGCCGGTGGCTTTCGAGCAGCGCCCGGGCCCTGGGCAGCAGGATGGGACGGATCTTCTCCGCCATGAACTCCTCGCGCCACTCCAGCAGGCGTGGGCGCGGGTTTTCCGCCAGCGGCCGCAGGGAGAAGCGCAGGAATTCGTGGATGTCGAGCACCCCGCGCACGTACTCGTCGTAGAAGCGCTGGTTCTCGCGCGCATAGGCATCGCCGTCGACGATGCCCCGCTCCACCAGGTACTGGCCCCACAGGTAGTCGCTGTCCCCGGCGATGAGGGTGTTGTCGAGGTCGAAGATGGCGAGGGTCAAGGCGGATTCGCTCCCTGGACGATCCAATCCGTAAGGATACCGTTGCGCGGGTTGCAGGTAAAACCGGGGCGGCTTGCCGCCCCGGCCTGTGTTGTGGAAGAATTGTGGTTGGTCGAAAAGGCTCGGGTGTTTTATAAGTGATTGATTCTCAGGGGTTCAGGGCAAACGTCGGGATTATCCTGACCAACGACAGGGGGCAGCTCTTCTGGGCTCGCCGCGTCGGCCAGAACGCCTGGCAGTTTCCCCAGGGCGGCATGCTGCGGGAGGAGTCGCCCGAGGAGACCCTGTTCCGCGAGCTGGAGGAGGAGGTCGGCCTGGGCGCGGCGGACGTGCAGATCATCGCCCGCACCAGCGGCTGGCTGCGCTACCGCCTGCCACGCCGCTACGTGCGGCGCAACGCCGATCCCGTCTGCATCGGGCAGAAGCAGAAGTGGTTCCTGCTGCGGCTGCTGGCGAGCGAGGACAAGGTCCGCTTCGACTGCACCGCGAAACCCGAGTTCGATCACTGGCGCTGGGTCAGCTACTGGTATCCCCTGCGCCAGGTGGTGGCCTTCAAGCGGGAAGTCTACCGTGCCGCGCTGCAGGAGCTGGCGCCGTCGCTGTTCGCCGAGCTGCGGCTGCGCGAACGCACGGCGGAACGCGACCAGGTGCGCCGGGCCTGAAGGACCGGTAACGGACCGACCCTACGCGGCCCGCTGAACAGGACACCCGATGCTCAAGACACTTCGCCGAATCGTCCAGGACGTCAACGCCGCCCGCAATCTCGGCGAAGCGCTCTCCATCATCGTCGCCAGCGTCAAGGCGGCGATGGACACCCATGTCTGCTCGGTCTACCTGGTGGATCCGGAGCACAAGGACCTCCGGCTGATGGCCACCGACGGCCTGCGCCAGGAGGCGGTGGGCGTGGTCCGCCTCACCTTCGACCAGGGCCTCGTGGGCTACGTGGCCCAGCGCGAGGAGCCGGTCAACCTCGAGGACGCGCCCACCCACCCCCGCTATCTCTATTTCCCCGAAACGGGCGAGGAGCGCTACAACAGCTTCCTCGGCGTGCCCATCATCCACCAGCGCCGGGTGCTGGGCGTGCTGGTGGTCCAGCAGCAGGAGCGGCGGCGCTTCGACGGCGGCGAGGTGGCGTTCCTGATCACCATGTCCGCCCAGCTGGCCGGGGTGATAGCCCACGCCCTGGCCACCGGTGACATCCAGGAGCTGGGGCGCACCGGCTCGAGCCTGACCGGCAACTGGTATACCGGCGTGGCGGGCGCGCCCGGGGTCGGCATCGGCACCGCGGTGGTGGTCTACCCGCCGGCGGACCTGGAGGCGGTGCCCGATCGGGCCGCCGAGGACGTGGAGATGGAGATCCAGGCCTTCCACCAGGCGCTGGAGGGGGCCAAGGCGGAGATCCGCCAGCTCTCCAAGCAGCTCTCGCCCTCCCTGCCGCCCGAGGACCAGGTGCTGTTCGACGCCTTCATCCAGATCCTCGGCAGCGATACCCTGGTGGGGAAGACCGAGGCCTACATCCGCGCGGGTTCCTGGGCACCGGCGGCCCTGCGCGACGCCATCCGCGATCACGTGCGGGTGTTCGAGGGGCTGGAGGACGAGTACCTGCGCGAGCGGGCCGCGGATCTCAAGGACATCGGCCGACGCATACTGGCGCACCTGCAGGAGTCGGAGCCGAGGCGCGACAGCTGGCCGCAGGACACCATCCTGGTGGGCGAGGAGATCAGCGCCTCGGAGCTTGCCGAGGTGCCGCCCGAGCGCCTCGCCGGCATCGTCTCGGTGCACGGTTCGAGCTCCTCCCACGTGGCCATCCTGGCCCGGGCGCTCGGCGTGCCGGCGGTGATGGGGCTGCAGGAGCTCAAGGTGGCCCGCAGCGAGGGGCTGCAGGTGGTGGTGGACGGCAACCAGGGGCGCGCCATCCTCGCCCCCTCCGCCACCCTGCTGGAGGAGTACCAGCGCCTGGCCCGGGAGGAGAAGGAGCTGCAGGTGGGGCTCACCGGCCTGCGCCACCTGCTCGCCCAGACCCCCGACGGGCACCATCTGCCGCTGTTCGTGAACACGGGCCTGCTGGCCGACATCACCCCGTCGCTGAACAGCGGTGCGGAGGGCATCGGCCTCTACCGCACCGAGATCCCGTTCATGATCCGGGAACGGTTCCCGGACGAGGACGAGCAGCGGGTGCTCTACCGGGAGGTGCTGGAGCGCTTCGCCCCGCGCCCCGTGGTCATGCGCACCCTCGACGTGGGCGGGGACAAGGCGCTGCCCTACTTCCCGGTGGTGGAGGACAACCCCTTCCTCGGCTGGCGCGGCATCCGCATCACCCTCGATCACCCCGAGATATTCCTGGTCCAGGTGCGCGCCATGCTGCGGGCCAGCAGCGGCCTCGGCAACCTGCAGATCCTGCTGCCGATGATCAGCGGCGTGGACGAGGTGGATGAGTCGCTGCAGCTCATCCACCGGGCCTATGCCGAGGTCCTGGAGGAGGAGGGTCCCTCCATCGCCATGCCCCGGGTGGGCGTGATGGTGGAGGTGCCTTCGGCGGTGTACCAAATCCGGGCCCTGGCGCGGCGGGTGGATTTCCTCTCCGTGGGCTCCAACGACCTGACCCAGTACCTGCTGGCCGTGGATCGCAACAACGCCCGGGTCGCCGGGCTGTTCAACACCCTTCATCCCGGCGTGCTGCAGGCGCTGAAACAGGTGGTGGACGGCGCCCACGCGGAGGGTAAGCCGGTGAGCATCTGCGGCGAGATGGCCGGTGATCCGGTGGCCGCGGTGATTCTCATGGGGCTCGGTTTCGACACCCTGAGCATGGGCGTGCCGAGCGTGCCGCTGGTGAAGTGGGCAATCCGCAACATCACCCTCGACCGGGCCCGCGAGCTGGCCCTCGAGGTGCTCGAGTTCGACAACGGCAAGGCCGTGCGCGCCCATGTCGGCGCCCTCCTCGAAGCCGAGGGGCTGCTCAACCCGCTCGGCCTGAAGAGCTGACCGGCGGCCGCTGGCCAGCGCCCCGCTCAGACCAGCAGCCGCCTGCGCACCAGCACCACGGCCAGGTAGTAGCTCACCGCGGCGTAGGCGGCCAGCACCGCCAGGTGCAACGGCACCCCATCCAGCGGCAGGCCGGTGACCAGCGGCCGGGCGAGGGCCACCGCGTGGGTCAGCGGCAGGAACTGGATGAAGCCCTGCAGCGCCCGGGGCAGCGTCTCCACCGGGTAGAACACCCCGCACAGCAGGTACATGGGCGTGATCACCAGCACGAAGAAGTAGTTGAAGAAGTCGTAGCTGGTGGACACGGCGCTCATCATCATCGCCGGCCCGGCGAAGCACATCCCGGCCAGGAACACCACCGGCAGGACCCACAGGGCCTGCCAGCCCGCCACCACCCCGAGCAGGGCCGCCACCACCAGGATGGCGGCGCTGCTGAACACGCTCTTGGTGGCGCACCAGAGCATCTCCCCGGCGAGGATGTCGTCCACCTCCAGCGGCGTGGCCAGCAGGGCCTCGTAGGTGCGCTGGGGCACCATCCGGGTGTAGACCGAATACATGCCCTCGAAGGCGGCGGTGGTCATGGCCGAGGAGGCCACGATGCCCGAGGCCAGGAAGGCCAGGTAGGGCAGTTCGTTCACCTGGCCGACGAAGAAGCCGAGGCCGTAGCCGAGCCCGAGCAGGTAGAGGGCGGGCTCGCCGAAGTTCATCACGATGGCGGGGCCGATGAGCTTGCGCCACACCAGCAGATTGCGGCGCCAGACGGCGAAGGCGCCGCGCCGCAGCCGGGGGGGGCTCCAGGGCGCCATCAGTCGCGCAGCTCCCGCCCGGTCAGGCGGAGGAAGACATCCTCCAGCCCGGCGGGCCGGTGCAGGAAGATGACGCCGGGGGCCGCCTGCAGCCGCTCGATGAGCGGCGCCGGCTCCCGGGTGTAGCAGTAGAGGCTGGTGCCCATGCGCTCCAGCCGGCAGCCCGCGGGGGCGTCGTGCTCCACCAGCAGCGCGCCGCTCTCGCTGCGCACCTCCACCACCTCCGGCTCCACGTGCCGGGCGATGAGCGCCCGCGGCGAGCCCTGGTCGAGGATGCGGCCGTGATCCATGATCACCAGCTCGTCGCAGAGCCGCTCGGCCTCCTCCATGTAGTGGGTGGTGAGGATCAGCGTGGTGCCGCGGGCGCGCAGGTCCGCCAGCCGGCCCCAGATGACGTGGCGGGCCTGGGGATCGAGCCCGGTGGTGGGCTCGTCGAGCACCACCAGCTCCGGATCGTTGACCAGGGCGCGGGCGATGGTCAGGCGCCGCTTCATGCCGCCCGACAGGGTCTCGGTCCGGGCGCCGCCCCGTTCCGCGAGCGCCGCGAAGTCGAGCAGCGCGGCGATGCGCCGCGGGTCGGCGGGCAGGCCGAAGTAGCTGGCGTACATGCGCAGGTTCTCGGCCACGGTGAAGTCCGGATCCAGGTTGTCCAGCTGGGGCACCACGCCCACCCGGGCGCGCACCGCGCGGGCCTGCGCCGGCACCGGGCGGCCGAAGACCGTCAGGGTGCCGCCGTCGGGCGGCGTGAGGCCCAGCAGCATGCGCAGGGTGGTGGTCTTGCCGGCGCCGTTGGGGCCGAGAAAGCCGAAACAGCGCCCGCGGCGGATCTCCAGGTCCACCCCGTCGACGGCGTTGCGGTCGCCGTAGCGCTTCACCAGGCCGGTTGCCCGGACCACCGGCTCCGGGGTCGATTCCATCAGCTGTGCGGGCATGGGTTCATTTCCGATCCATCCTCCGGCCGGCATCCCGCGGAAACATCCCGCCCGGGCGGCCGCCCCTCCGGCGTCGCGGGAATTCCGTCACCGGCCCTGAGTGTAGCGCGGCGCGGGCACGGGTACAGGGCCTGGGCGGCGGGTGTTTGAACCGCGCCCCCCACAGGGTCATGATGGGGGCAGATTTCCCGCCAGGGAGAAGGATCATGACCGAGCCGCTGGTGTGCTGGAAGTGCGGTGGGTCCATCGAGGAGTGGCCGCTGCCGCTGTCGCGACGGGCCGTGTGCCGCGCCTGTGACGCCGAGCTGCATGTGTGCCGGCTGTGCCGGGCCTGGGACCCCGCGGTCGCGGGGCAGTGCCGGGAGGACCGCGCCGAGGATGTGACCGACAAGGAGCGGGCCAACTTCTGCGACTGGTTCCAGCCCCGGGTCGGCGCCTGGCAGCCGGCCGATCCGGGTGAGGAGGCGGAGGCGCTGGTGGAACTGGCCGCGCTGTTCGGCGAGGAGCCGCCCGCGGCGGCGGTCGCCGCCACGGAGCGGAAGCCGGAGTCGGAGGAGGAGGCCGCCGCCCGCGTGGCCCTGGAGCGGCTGTTCGGGAAGGAGTGAGGCGCGGGGGAGGGTGGCAAGGCCTGCGCCGACGCGGTTTCAGGGCGCATCGTCCGGCTCCGGCAGGTTCCCGTAGCGGATGGCGATGACGTAGTAGCGCCGTTCCCCCTCCGGCGTGAGCACCCGCACCTCGTCGTCCAGTCCCCGGTTGAGCAGGGCCCGGGCCATGGGGGAGTCCACGCTGATGTGGTTGCGCCCCGGTTCGATCTCGTCGGCGCCCACGATGCGCAGGCGCAGCTCGGCACCGTCCTCGTCCTCCAGCACCACGTGGGCGCCGAAGAACACCCGCTCGCGATCCCCGGGGGCGTCGCGCACCACCTGGAGCAGCGGCAGGCGCTTCTGCAGGTAGCGGATGCGCCGGTCGATCCCGCGCAGCTCCTTCTTGCGGTAGATGTATTCGGCGTTTTCCGAACGGTCCCCCTCCGCGGCGGCCGCCGCCAGGTGCTTCGTCACCTCCCGGCGGTGGGGCCACAGCGCGGCGAGCTCCGCCTGCAGCCGATCGAAGCCTTCGGCGGTGATGTAGGGGGATGACTTGGGTGGAGGGGGTCGCCAGCGTCCCATGGTCTGCCTGAGGGGATGGAAGGTGCGTACACCGGTTCTCCGGGCTTATAGCAGAGCCGGGTGCGATTCGTCACCGGGCCAGCCGCGTGATCTCATCCGTCCAGTCGTCGCCGTCGCCCATCGGTCGTTCCGTCCGCCGAGTTGCCAGGCCTATTATGCGCCAAGGGCCGGGGACTCCCGGCGGGACGCGCGCCGAATGTGCCTCCAGCAGTGAAGCGGTACACTAAAATCAGCAGAGAGAGTTTCAGGTTGGATTCCCCCGACACCCGCAGGTTCTCCCCGACGAGGCTCCGCTTCATGACCGAGCTGCTGCAGATCGACGGACTCTCCTTCTCGGCGGCGGGCCGGGCCATCCTGGAGGCGGTGGACCTGACCCTGGAGGCGGGCGAGATCCATGTCCTGCTCGGCGCCAACGGCACGGGCAAGACCACCCTGGCCAACCTGGTGATGGGCTGCAGCGGCTACCGGCCGAGCGCCGGCACCATCCGCTTCCGCGGGCGGCCCATCGACGGGCTCCCCATCCACGAGCGGGCCCGCCTCGGCATCACCCTCACCTGGCAGGAGCCGGCGCGCTTCGAGGGGCTGAAGGTGCGCGACTACCTCACCCTGGGGGAGGACCCGGGCGACCCCGCGCTGTGGCTGGAGCGGGTGGGGCTGGAACCCGGCGCCTACCTGGAGCGGGCGGTGGACAAGACCCTCTCCGGCGGCGAGCGCAAGCGCATCGAGCTGGCCTCGGCGCTCGCCCTGCGGCCGCGGCTGGCCATCCTCGACGAGCCCGGAGCGGGCATCGACCTGCTCTCCATCGACGAAATCGCGAAGCTCATCCGCGAGTTGCGCGGACCCGGCGCGGCGGTGCTGCTCATCACCCACCAGCAGGAGCTGGCCCAGGTGGCCGATCGGGCCTCCTACCTCTGCGCCGGACGGATCATCGCCACCGGCGCACCGGAGTCCATCGCGGAGTCCTACCGGCGCCGGCCCTGCGGCGTCTGCGACGGGGAGGTGTGCCGTGACTGAGTCATCGGGCGACCTGCTGGCGCTGCTGTTCCGCACCTATGCCGACGCCGCCATCCTGAACAGTCCCGAGACCGCCCACGTGGTGGTGGACGGCCAGGAGCTGGTGAGCGCGAACGCCATCCCCGGGGTAAGCGTGACCGGCCGCCGCGAGGACGGCGTGATCGTGGCGGAGATTACCGTGGCGCCCGGGGTCGAGGTGCACAACCCCATCCACACCTGCGTGGGCATCATGCAGCCGGAGGGGGACCAGCGCCTGCGGGTGGTGGTGGCGCTGGGCGAGGGGGCCCGTGCGCGGCTGGTTTCCCACTGCCTGTTTCCCTACGCCCGGCAGGTGCGCCACGAGATGGAGGCGCGGGTGGATCTCGCCGCGGGCGCCGAGCTCGACTACTCCGAGGGCCACGTGCACGGTCCCTACGGCGGGGTGACGGTGATTCCCCGGAGTATCGTGCGGGTGGGGCCGGGGGCCCGCTTCCGCTCCGACTTCCACCTCATCCAGGGGCGGGCGGGAGCGGTGGAGCTGGACGTGCGGGTGGAAGTGGCCGAGGGCGGCGTGGCGGAGATTACCGCGCGGGTCGCCGGCAGCGGGAGCGACCGCATCAGCCTGCGCGACGAGCTGGTGCTCGCCGGGCGCGAGGCCCGGGGCCTGATCAAGACCCGGGTGGCCCTCTCCGGCGAGGCCCGCGCCGAGGTGCTGGGCATCACCCGCGGCCAGGCCGCGGGGGCGCGCGGCCACATGGACTGCATGGAGCTGGTGCGGGACCACGCCGTGGCGCGGGCCGAACCCATCGTCGATGTCTCCCACCCCCAGGCCAAGGTGACCCACGAAGCGGCGGTGGGAACCGTGGACCAGAAGCAGCTCGATACCCTGATGGCGCACGGACTCTCCCCCGAGGCGGCCGTGGATCTCATCGTCACGGGGCTGCTGCGCTGACGCGTCGCCGGGCGGCGGGAACCGCGCGGGAGGGAATGCACCCGCGTCAGGGCGGCGCTGTACACTTTCCCCGCCCGGGATGCCGGGTGGAACCGGCCCGCCGCCACCACTCTGCGATAAGGAGGATGCCATGCTCGACGTGAATCCCGACAGCGTCTGCTTTCTCATCGAGAAGGCCCGGGAATTCCAGGCCAAGGAGGCGGTGGTCATACCCGAGGAGCCCTTCAGCCCCAGCGACGACTGGGCCCTGCAGGTGCTCGCCGACCACCAGGACGATCTCTCCTACCAGGAGGCCCGCGCCGTCATCGAGGATCTCGAGGAGGGGCAGCAGGTGGAGGTGGTGGCGCTGATGTGGCTGGGGCGCGGCGACTACGAGGAGAGCGAGTGGGAGATCGTCCTCGAGGAGGCGAAGGCGGCCTGGACCCCGCGCACGGCCGATTACCTGCTGGCCACGCCGCTGGTGGCCGACTACCTCCGGGAGGGGCTGGACCTGCTCGGCTACGGCTGTGACTGATTCGGGGCCCCGGATGGAGCCCCGGGCGGGGGTTTGGGATAGTATATCCGGCCCAGACCGCAACGATGAGCCGAACCGTGAGCGTATCCGACCCGAGCGATGAGATGACCGAACTGAACCGTGCCCTGCAGGAGGTGGTCGAACTGGGCAACCGCCTGCTGGAAGAGGATCCGGAGGCGGACTCCTGGGACGTCGCCTCGGGCCTGCTGGCCGGTGCCGTCCACTTCTGGCTCTACTCGCGCCAGCCCTGTGGCGATCCCCTCTGCGAGAGCTGCACCGATATCGATACGGCGGAGAAACGGCTGCGAATGCTGATGGACGAGACGCGCCAGTCGGCCGAGGAGAGTGAATATTTCCACACCCCGTCGGATGCCAACGTGGGCAGGGCCTGAGGCCGCATGGGGTCGCCGCGGACAGTCGGATCGGCGCCGGGCGCCAGCCCGCTGACGGAGCGGGGACGGACCGTGGGCAGGCGTGTGGCGGCGTGTGGCGGCGGGCTCCGCGGGGTGCTCCTGCTCGTTGTTCTGGCGCTGTCGGCCTGCACCCGCGGCGGCGGTCCGCCGCCGCTGCCGGTGGTGGGGCACGTGGACCTGGAGCGCTACCAGGGCACCTGGTACGAGATCGCGCGCCTGCCCAACTGGTTCGAGCGCGGCTGCCTGCACTCCTATGCGGAGTACCGGCTCACCGGCCCCGGCACGCTGGCGATTACCAATACCTGCATCAGCGCCGAGGGAAACCGCCGGGTCGCCCAGGGCCTCGCGACGGTGGCCGACCCGGTCACCAACGCCCGCCTCGAGGTGGAGTTCGACAACTGGATCTCGCGCCTTATCCCGGGACTGACCCGGGGCCGGTACTGGATCCTGGACCTGGACCCCGCCTACCGGACCGTGCTGGTGGGGGAGCCCGGCCGTGACTACCTGTGGATTCTAGCCCGGGAGAAGTCCGTTCCCCCGGAAACCTATGGGCGGCTGGTGCAACGGGCCGGCGCCCTCGGGTTCGATACCGCCAGGCTTGTCGTCCCGCAACGCTGAACGGGCCGCCGGGACGGCTGCCCGCACCGATTGAGCCTCCGTCCCGCAGCGGGTAAGCTTCCGCGCGGCGGGACTGTCGAGGGCAAGAGCATTGACCGTGAGGGAGAAGTGCATGAAACGTTTCGGTATCCGCATCACCCTGCCCGAGGGCGACACCATGAGCGCGGCGCACCTGCTCGGGCCGGGCTGGGAGAGCTTCCGCTGGTTCGAATCCGCGGCGCAGCGTGACGGGGCCTTCGCGGAGATGCAGCGCCAGCTACCCATCTACCGCCGTCACGACCGCATCACCCAGGTGCTGGAGAAGGTGGAGCGCTGAGGGCCGCGACAGCGCCCGGCGCGCTGTTCCATACTGTGCCGGTGACCGCCCGCCGGAGCCCCCCGTGCGTCCATTCGCCGCCCTCTCCCTTTTGCTTCCGCTGCTCTGCCTGACCGGGCCGGTTCCCGCCCGCGCCCAGGCGGAGAGTGCGGCGCCGGGCATCAACCGGGCCTTCGAGAACCCCGAGTTCGAACGCTGGCGCGGCGCCTTCGAGCATCCCGGCCGCGAGGTCTTCGACCGGCGCGGGGCCATCGTGGCGGCGCTGGCGCTGCGCCCGGGGATGGCGGTGGCGGACATCGGCGCCGGCACCGGCCTGTTCACCCTGCTGTTCGCCCCCGCGGTGGGGCCGGCGGGCAGGGTCTACGCCGTGGACATCTCCGCGCCCTTCGTGGAGGGCGTCCTGGCGCGGGCCGCTGCGGCGGGCCACGACAACGTGACCGGGGTGGTCAACACGCCCGCCGACGTCTCCCTGTCCCCGGGCAGCATCGATGTCGCCTTCGTCTGCGACACCTACCACCACTTCGAGTATCCGCAGCCGACCCTCGCCTCGATCCACCGCGCCCTGCGCCCCGGGGGCGAGCTCGTCATCATCGATTTCCGCCACCAGGCGGGCCACAGCTCCGCCTGGGTGATGGGGCATGTGCGGGCCGGCGAGGAGACGGTCGTCGCCGAGGTGGAGGCGGCCGGGTTCCGCCTGGCGGGGCGGGAGTCGTTCCTGCGGGAGAACTACTTCCTGCGCTTCGTGAAGGAGTGAGCCCTCCGCTCACCGGCGGGCTCGGCGCCGGGCCTCAGCCAGGCTCCGCGCCCAGGCGCAGCAGGGTCAGCGTACCGCGGTAGCAGGCGCCGGTATCGATGAAGTGCACGTTGCCCACCCGCCGCGGCGCCGGCAGCGGGGTGTGGCCGCAGTAGACGGCGCACACCCCGGCAACCGGTCCGGCGCTGCCCCGCAGCGCCCGCGAGCGGCTCCACAGGGCGTATTCGAGGGCCACCGGGTCACCCCGCTCCAGGTCGCGGAGAAAGCCGTCCCAGTCACGCCCGGGCGGGAGGTCGGCATGCACGATGCCGTAGCGGCGCTCCCGGGCGCCGGCCACCTCGATGGCGAGCGGCAGCCGCCGCAGGGCCGGGCGCAGGGCCCGGCGCAGCGCCGGTCCGGCCGCCAGCCACCACTCGCCCCCGTTCCACAGCCAAGCCTCCGCCATGTCCGGATCGTGCTCCGCCTGCAGGGCCATCTCCTCGTGGTTCCCGCGCACGGCATGGAACCAGGGGCGCGCCAGCCACTCGAGGGCGGCCGGCGAGTCGGGACCGCGGTCGATGAGGTCGCCCACCGAGAAGAGGCGATCCCGCTCCGGTGCGAAGGCGACGCCCTCCAGGCACGCTTCGAGGCGGCTGAACTCGCCGTGGATGTCACCCGCCACGAAATCGCGGCCCGACGTGTTGGCGGCGAAGCGTCGGACCGGGGCGGTTGTCCGGGTCGTTGTCATGGGCTGTGGCGGCAGGTCGGGTCATCCGCGGCGGAGGCTGGGCGCGAGTCGGCTGTACGAAGGGTCCGGGTCTGATACAAGATGGCTGCATGACCGCCACCCGCGCCACCCTCTCCGTCCTCGTTCTGTCCGATACCCACGGCTGGATAGACCCCCGTGTCGTCGCGCTCGCCGCCCAGTGCGATTACGTCGCGCACGCCGGGGACGTGGGGGCGGCGGCGGTGATCGAATCCCTAGGCCCGCGCCGGTCGGTCATCGCGGTGCGCGGCAACAACGATGTGCCCGCCAAGTGGGGCGAGGACGGCGATCTCCTGGCGTGCCTGCCCTTCACGGCAACCCTGGCGCTCCCCGGCGGGGCGCTGGTGGTGGAGCACGGCCACCGGGCCGGCGGGGTACGGGTGCGGCATGAGCGCCTGCGGCGGCGTCACCCGGAGGCACGCACCGTGGTCTACGGGCACAGCCATCGCCTGGTGGTGGATACCGATGCCTCCCCCTGGGTGCTCAATCCCGGCGCCGCCGGGCGTTCCCGGACTTTCGGCGGGCCTTCGTGCCTCATCCTCCATGCCGGCGAGGAGGCCTGGCGGGTGGAGGTGCTCCGCTTCGCCCCGCTACGGTGAAGCCGGAGCTTCATGTCCGATTCTGCCACGGAGGGCACGGAGACCGCGGAGGGCATGCTTGCCGGGGGCAAGGGGCGCCGCCCCGGGCGGGCGCATTCGGAACGTTCGGTAACGCCGGGTCATCCCCCGCGATCCCCGTGTCCCCTGTGGCGAGAGGCTCCGTATCCGTGGGTCCGGGTTCAGAGCGGGGTGCCGTGCTCGAACATGCTCACATAGGCGTGGGCGTCGAAGAACAGCTCCATGTAGGTGATCAGACCCTCCTCGACCCGCACCAGTTCCGCGACCCGGCTGTTGGAGAGTTCGGGTATGGTGGCGATGAAGTCGAACACCACCATCACCTCGTTGCCTTCGACGAAGGTCCGCCGGCGCTGGATGGATTTGAGGATGGGCCCGATGCGGGAGATGTCGGAGAGAAAATCGGCGGCGTTGTCGAAGCGGGAGGTCGGCCCGATATAGCTGAAACGTTCCCGGCTCAGGTAGCTGGCCGCCCGCTCGAAATCCCTCTGCTCCAGGGCGTCCAGAAACGCATGGACAACCGCATCGGCTGGGGGAGCACTCATAGTCGCATCCGCTCGGGTCTGGTCTGGGGCGATGACGGTGTTTTCGAAAGTATAGCGCCGCTGGAAATGCGGGTGCACGGATCTTGTGTCGGAAAACCCGTCGGGCAACCGCCGCCGCGCCGGCATCGATCCGGCGGATACCGGCCCCGGCGATCCGTCGTCTGGCCGCCCACGGCAAGCGGGACTATGCTCTATCACACCACCGGCACCCGGACCCCGGGGGCTCCCGTGGAGCCCCTCCACGGTCCGTTGCGGTGAACCTTCCGGACAAGCCAACAAGGAGAAGCGCGGCATGGGTGATCACGTCTACAAGATGGTGGAGCTGGTGGGCTCCTCCCGCGAAAGCATCGAGGATGCCATCAACCAGGCCATCGCGCGGGCCTCGAATACCATCCGCCACATGGGCTGGTTCGAGGTCGTCGAGACCCGCGGTCACATCGAGGACGGCAGGGTGGCCCATTACCAGGTGACCGTACGGGTGGGTTTCCGCCTCGAGGAGTGACGCGGTGGGCGAGGTGGTTCCCTTCCGCCGCCCCCGGGCGTCGGAGAAGCACAAGGGCGATACCCTGTGCCGGCGCGGCTTCCACAAGTGGGAGATCGTCCAGGAGCAGCGCTTCGACGTGAAACGGGGCTGCCTGGTGACGGTCTATCGCTGCGCCCGCTGCGGTGCGGAGAAGAACGAGGCCCGCTGAGGCCCGCGGCGTCGCCCGAGGTCCCTCATCCCCCGGTCACCTCCCGCAGGTAGCGGAACAGCTTCCGGGCCGAGGCCGGCGGCTTGCCGGCGTCGGCCTCGCGGCGGGCGTTGCGGATCAGCTGGCGCAGGGGCTGGGCCTCGGCACCCGGGTATTCCACCAGGAACGCCGCCACCGCCTCGTCACCCTCCGCCAGCATCCGGTCGCGCCAGGTCTCCAGGCGCTGGAACCGGCGCGCCTCGGCGCGGTGACCGGCATCCATGTCCGCCAGGATCTGCCGCATCGCCTCCACCTCCTCGCTGCGCAGCAGCTTGCCGATGTAGCCGATCTGGCGCTTGCGGGCGGCGAAGCTGGTGATGCGCCGGCCTTCGGCCACCGCGGCGGCGAGCGTGTCGCTCATGGGGATCCTCGCCAGCTGGGAGGCGGGCATCTCCACCAGGCGTTCGCCCAGTTCCCGGAGGGCCTGCAGCTCCCGCTTGACCTGGGATTTGCTCGGCGCTTCGGGCTGTTCCACCCCCTCATCGCGTTCCGGGTCGTCCATCATCAACGTCTCGCTCCATGGAAGCCGCCGCGACCGGCGGCGTATGGGCGGTGATTATCGCAGATGGACGCAGCGCTTGCAGGGGTGGGCACCTCGGCGTGCTGCCGAGGTCAGAGAGGAGAGGCGCGGGCGTTCCGCTGCCGACACCCATCACCCATCATGGAGGGTACGCCGTGAATCCATCCAGACTCGCACCGTGGCTGCTGGGCGCCGCCGCGGGACTGTTCATGCCCTGGGCCGCGGCCGGCACCGCTCCCCTCGACTACGTGCAGCAGAGTGTGACGGTGGACGGTTCCGTTCAAAAGGCGCGCCTGCCCCGCGGTTACGTGCTGGAGGTGCTCACGACGGATCTCGACCGCCCCCGGCTGCCGGCCTTCGCCCCGAACGACGATCTCTTCATCGGTTCCGGCTCCGGGGCCGTCTACCGGCTGCCGCCGCCCTATACCGCACCCGTGCTGCTGGCGCGGCTGCCGGGCTATCCCCACAGCGTCGCCTTCCGCGAGGGCGAGATCCTCATCGCCCGCACCGACGGTCTCTACCGCGCCCCCTACGAACCGGGACAGGCGCGCCTGGAACCCGACCGGGTGCGCCTGCTGGCGGCGCTGCCGGGCGGCGGCGGGCACAGCAGCCGGACGGTGGCCGTGGGGCCCGACGGCCGGGTCTACGTGAGCCTGGGCATCAGCGGCAATTGCAGCGACCAGTACCTCGGGCAGGGCTACGACTTCGATGCGCGCCGGGGCGGCGTGCTGGTCCTTGATGAGAGCGGGGACGAGGCGCGCTGGGCGCCCTTCGCTTCCGGCCTGCGCAACCCGGTCGGCTTCGACTGGCAGCCGGGCACCGGTGTCCTCTACGCCTCCAACAACGGCCCCGATCACTGGGGCTACGACCTGCCGCCGGAGGTCTTCAGCCGCCTCGACCCCGGCTCCTTCCACGGCATGCCCTGGTTCCAGTACGACGGCGAGCGGGTGCGCAGGGATGACTGCATCCGTCGTGATCCCCCCCGGCCGCGCGCGGAGGTGGCCCCGCCCGTTGCCACCTTCCCCGCCCGCAACGCCCCCATGGGGGTCGCCTTCGTGGCCGACGACCGCCTCGGCGCCGACCTGGAAGGGGACGCGGTGGTGGCCCTGCACGGCTCCTGGGGCACCCGGCCGTTCGGCGGCTACGTGGGCGATCCCGCCACGCGGCGGCCGCCCGCCCTGGTGCTGGTGCGGTTCGCCGAGGGCGGGGCGGTCCGGGTGGACGACCTGGTGAGCGGCTTCCAGGCGGAGAGCGGCGCCCGCTGGGCCCGCCCCGTGGGCGTGGCCTACGGCCCCGACGGCGCCCTCTACTTCACCAGCGACAGCGGCGCCAACGCCCTGTTCCGCCTGCGGCGGGCGGAGTGAGGGGGGATGGTCGTAGGGCCGGATTCATCCGGCCGGACACGCTCCCCAATCCCTGCGCTCCGTGAGGATGAATCTGCGCCCGTGTCCGGGTGATGAGGGAGGCGTAGGAATGAGTCTTGCTGTCTACGCCTTTACTCCTCACTCCTCACTCCTCACGCCTCACTCCTGACCGGCGATCAGTTGAGCCGCCGGGCCGCCCGCTGCAGGTCGATGACCCGGGCGCGGATGGACTCCGCATCGGGTGCGCGGGGCGCCAGATCCAGGTAGCGGCGCAGATCCTCGAGGGCCGGTTTGGCGCACTCCAGGGTCTCGTAGGCCAGCCCGCGGTCGCGCAGGGCCTCGGCATCGTCCGGCTGGCAGGCGAGTATCCAGTCCAGGGTCTGGAGAACCCGGAGGTGATCCTCGCGGCGGAGGTAGACACTGCGGAGATTGCGCAGCATCCGCACCAGGATGTTGCGCTTGGTGGTTCCGGAGAGCAGGCCGGGGAGGAGGGGGCGCAGGGGGCGGCCGTTGCCCATGGCCTGCTCCATGCGCTCCTCCAGGTCGTCCAGGCCGAGGGAGGCGCCGCCGCCGTAGGGATCCAGGATCACCTCGCCCTCGTTCACGTGGAGCTTGACCAGGAAGTGACCGGGAAAGGGGACGCCCTCCAGATCCAGCCCCACCCGGCGTCCCACCTCCAGGTAGACGATGGAGAGGGTGATGGGTATGCCGAGCCGACGGTCGAGCACGTCGTTGAGGAAGCTGTTGCGCGGGTCGTAGTAGTCCTGGCGATTGCCCGCGAAGCCCAGCTCCGAGAACAGGTACTGGTTCAGTTCGAGCATGGTGTCGACGGGGGTGTAGTCGGGATCGAGGCGCTCGCGCAGCGCCTCGGCCATCCGGTCCAGCCGCTCCAGGTAGGAGTCCGCATCCAGGTCGGGATAGGCCTGGCGCGCGATCAGCAGGGCGGTGGCGGCGAGATCGATGTCCGGATCGGCTTGCGCCAGGGTGGTGATGAACTGGTTCAGCAGCGTATCGGCCATGGGCGGAGGGAGACCCTGTGCGAACCCCGGGATCGCCCCGGGTCCGGGTAAGATATATCCTAACCGAACCAGTCACGATTCAATCCACGACAAAGATGGGTGATTCCGACCGCAAGCTGACCCGCGCCTCCACCGACACCGAGGTGAACGCCTTTCTGCGCAAGGTGGCGTCCACGCCGGCGGTCCGGCCCGGCGGCGAGGGCGGGCGCCTCATCTTCGCGCTGGATGCCACGGCCAGCCGCGAACCCACCTGGGATCGGGCCGCCCACATCCAGGCGGAGATGTTCCGCGAGACCGCCGCGCTGGGCGGACTGCAGGTGCAGCTCTGCCACTATGGCGGCTTCGAGGAGTTCGACGCGAGTCCCTGGTACCGGGACACCGACGCCCTGGCCCGGCGCATGACCGCCGTGCGCTGCCGGGCCGGCCATACCCAGATTGAGCGGGTGATTCGCCACGGGGCCGCCGAGACCCGGCGCGCGCGGGTACAGGCGCTGGTGTTCGTCGGCGACAGCATGGAAGAGATGCCCGAACGGCTCTACCGCGCGGCGGGCGAGCTGAGCCTGCTGGGGCTGCCCATGTTCCTGTTCCACGAGGGCGGAGACCCCGTGGCGGAGCGGGTGTTCCGGCGCCTCGCCGAGCTGACCGGCGGCGCCTGCTGCCCCTTCGATGCGGGCAGCGCCGGTCAGCTGCGGGATCTCCTGGGCGCGGTGGCGGTGTTCGCCGCGGGCGGACGCACGGCGCTGGAGGATTTCAGCCGCCGCCGGGGCGGCACGGTGCCGGCCCTGACCCACCAGCTGGGGAGGCGCTGAGGCGGTGATCCGCTATGTTTTCCTGGTGCTGCTGGTGGCCGCCATCGGCTGGCTGCTGCTCGGGCCCCGCATCCGCGGCGCCAACTGGCGCGACCTGGGCCGCTGGGCGCTGGTGGGCGGCGGCCTGGCGCTGCTGCTGATCCTGGCCCTGACCGGGCGTCTCAACTGGCTGTTCGCCCTGTTCGCCGCCCTCATCCCCCTGGCGCAGCGCCTGCTGCGGCTGCTCCCGGTGATGGGCATGGCGCGGCGGGCATGGGCCTCGCTCCAGCAGCGCCGCGCCGCCACCGCCGGACCCTCCGGCGGCCAGAGCTCGACGGTGCAGACCCGCTACCTGCACATGACCCTGGATCACGACTCCGGTGCCCTGGCCGGGGAGGTGGTGGCCGGGGTCTACGCCGGCCGGCGCCTCGACGGCATGCAGCTGCCGGAGCTGCTGGACCTGCTGGAGCGGTGCCGGGATGATCACCAGTCGGTGATGGTGCTGGAGACCTACCTGGATCGCGTCCACGGCGACGCCTGGCGCGACGCCCGGCACAGCGGCCAGGCCCACAGACCCGTGGCGGAAGGGCCCATGGGCCGCGAGGAGGCACTGCGCATCCTGGGGCTGGAGCCCGGCGCCGACCGCGACGCCGTCATCGACGCCCACCGCCGCCTGATGCAGAAGCTCCACCCCGACCGCGGCGGCTCCGACTGGCTCGCCTCCCAGATCAACCGCGCCAAGGATCTGTTGCTGGATGGGGGGGACAAGGGTGAAGGGTGAATGGATAAAGGTGAATGGATAAAGGTGAATGGATAAAGGTGAATGGATTCACGCACTCACGCACTCACGCAACACAGTACGACTTGGTTATTAACCATTAACCATTAACCATTAGCCATTAACCCTTCCCTTCCCCTCAAGCCGCCGGCAGCAGGATCCGGTGCTCGGTGCTGTAGAGATAGTCGTTGAAGACGTGCTCGGCGCTGAGCAGCTCATAGCTGCCGTCGAGGCGCTGGCGGGTGGTTTCCTTCAGCCGGTAGGTGTAGTGGCCGCAGGTCCAGCACTGGAACTTGCGCATGTGGGTGCACAGGCAGGTCTTGTCCAGCACCTTGATCTTCTTCGCGTCGGGGTGGCTCTCCACCTCGCGGTTGTAGGCGTCCACGTAGTCGCAGTGGCCCTTGCTGTCGAGCAGGTAGCCGTAGGCCTCGCAGTTGGGGCGGATGCCCGAGCCGATGGCCGGGGAGTTCTTCAGCATGCGCATGGGGTAGCCGGTGGGCGAGATGGTGTTGACCTCGATGTCATCCTCGCCGGCCTTGAAGTACTCCTGCTTCACGTCGTCCGGCAGGCCGCACTCGTGGGTCACGGTGAAGCGGGTGGCCACCTGTATGGCCCCGGCGCCCTCCTCCATGAACTCCACCGCATCGGTGCCGGTGAAGATGCCGCCGGCGGGAATCACGGGGATGTGGCCGATATCGTTTTCGCGCAGGAAATGCGCCACCTCGGCCACGATCTGGCGCAGATCGTAGTTGGCCCAGTCCAGGCCGAAGCCCAGGTGGCCGCCCGCCAGGGGACCCTCCACCACGATGAAATCGGGCAGCCGGCGCAGGGAAGCCGATTTGCGCAGGAACAGGTTCAGGGCCCGCGGGGAGGAGACGATGATGCCGAACTTCACGTCGCGGAAGCGCGGGTGATCCTCCACCAGCGCCAGCGAGCCCAGGTGCAGGCCGGCGCTCAGGGTGATGCCGTCGATGCCCGCGTCCATGGCGGCCGTCAGGCGCACCCTGAGGGTCGCCTTGGGGTTGTTCATGCCGAGCTTCTCCATGCAGTTGATGAAGATGAGCCCGTCGCCGCGCTTGGCCTCCATGGTGTGGGACACGTGCATGCGGGTGGCCTCGGCCAGCTGGCCGAGGTCGAACTGCACCACCGACTTGTCGGCGTTGTCGCGGTTGAACTTGTACTTGTCGAGCTTTTCCTTGACGTACCCGGTCTTGAAGCGGCGATCCGTGACCGTCGGGACCATGGCGTCGGAGATGTGTCCCACCCCTCCCAGCCGGGCGGCCTCCAGGGCCAGGGCCGAGGTGGAGATGTCCACCCCCATGCCTCCAATCATCAGCGGGACCAGTTCCTGGTTGCCCAGCTTCAAACGGAAATCGTCCAGCCGTTTCATTGCGTCTCCAAGCAGCGACACAGGCTTTTGGTCGCAGCGCTGTGCGACGGTCGGCATAAGCCTGCTTCTATAATGGGTATTGTCACGGGTTACCGGACTATCGCCCACGATAGCAAATTCTTGCTCCCTGTGGCGCAAATTTCACCGGCTGCGGGACGGTGCCGGGGTGCCCCGGAATGGCCGTGTCAGGATGGTCAGGACCGGGCTAATCGGCGCCGCGGCGGTGGTTTCCGGCAACGATCGTGTCGACCATGGCGAACAGGTCGAGGAGGTGGCGGGTGTTGGCGCCGAAATCGGCCCGCCCCACGCGGGAGGCGGAGTGGGCGGTGAGGAGGCTCCCGCCAGCGGGGCCGCGCTCGGCACGGATCTCCACATCGTCGCGGAATCGCAGCAGGGGCGTGATGATTACCGCCGCGAGGAGCAGTTCCCCCTCCTCCCGCGCGCTCACCTCCCAGCCGAGCCGTTCCACCGCCTGGACGGCGGCGGCGTGGAGGGCCTCGGGGGTGATGTCGTAGCGGGGCGGGCGCAGTTCCGGGAAGTCCGATGCCGGGTCGGTCGCCGCGCTGTTGCTGCCGAGGTAGACCACCAGCCGCGCAGCGGCACCCGGCGGCTGATCCCAGGGCAGGCGGTTGAGCAGCAGGGCGCCGGCGGCCAGCAGCAGTCCCCCCAGCAGCAGGGCCAGGAGTACGAGAACCACGCTGATCAGCAGTTTCATGGTGTTGTGCCCCCTCTGCGGGCGACCGCAGCGCGGCGTGGCCGGTCGTCAGGCCACGGCTTTCTCCTCCCGTGCCCGGAGCGACTCCGGCGGCGGGAAGCGGCGGACCAGGCCCTCCGGGACTTCGCCGCGGGTGGCCTGGTAGATGGCGCTCGATTCCAGTACGAAGCACACCATCACCGTGATCAGGGTCGGCACCACGGCGATGCGCTCGAACACGGTGAGCAGGATCTCCTGGGTGGTCTTCTTGTCCACCCCCGCGCTGATGAGCAGCCCCGCGCTGACCACCGTGGCGCTGATGGCGTAGGCGATCAGGAGAATGCGGTAGCGGCGGAAGGCGAGCTTCCAGTGGGCCATGACGAACCAGTGATCGCCGTGCTCGGCGCGCCGGCCGCGCACCCAGGTGTAGGTGATGACGCTCAGGGAGAGCAGCAGCGGCAGGAGGAAGGCGAGGGGGCCGATTTTCAGCACGATGGCCGCCGGGGCCAGGAGCAGGTGGAAAACGGCCAGGTTGAGCATGAACAGCTCGTGGGGTGTCTTGGCCTTGCGGCGAACGGTTTCTTCGATGTCGTACAGCATTGTGCGGGCCCCTGATGAGTCTCTGACGGGAAGCGGCAGCTTCCATTCCGTTGTTCCCGCATCCGGCAGCGCTCGGGCGCGGTTGGGTCCGCGTCTCGGTTTCCCGTCATTGTACACCCCGGGTGTGGGGCCGCGCCCCATGGCACCCATGTGCCGGCGGGCCCGATATGCTATTTACTGAACTGGCAAAGCCCCCGCTGCGCTTCAACCGGGAGCCTGGCCGGGGTCTGGATGGGTGAAAGTGACGGGACGGAACGCGCCGGACGGTTCCGCTCCACCGTTCTCGGCGCACGGGAGGCGACATGCGGCATTACGACCTGGTGGTGATCGGCAGTGGACCGGCGGGGCTGAAGGCGGCGATACAGACCGCCAAGTACGGGCGGCGCGTGGCCATGGTCGAGCGCAGTGACCGGGTGGGCGGGGTGTCGGTGCACACCGGAACGATTCCCAGCAAGACCCTGCGCGAGGCCGCCCTCTATCTCTCCGGCACCGATCAGCGCGGCCTCTACGGCCGCAGTTACCGGCTCAAGCCCGATCTCACCATCGGCGACCTGATGCAGCGGCTGGAGATCACCGTGCGGCACGAGATCGAGGTGATCGAGAATCAGCTGGCCCGCAACGGTATCCACGTGCTCCGGGGCAGTGCCTCCTTCATCGATGCCCACCGCTTGTGCGTGGAGGGCCCCGACGGCGAGGTGGAGGAGCTGCAGGCGGAGCATGTCCTGATCGCCACCGGCACCCGTCCGCAGCGCCCGGACGGGATTCCCTTCGACGACGAGCATGTGCTGGACAGCGACAGCGTGCTGAAGCTGCGCAACCTGCCCCGTTCGCTGACCGTGGTGGGAGCGGGAGTGATCGGCGTGGAGTACGCCAGCCTGTTCAGCACCCTGGACATCCCGGTGACCCTGGTGGACGGGCGGGAGGGGCTGCTCGGCTTCATGGACCGGGAGATCGTGCAGGAGTTCATGCACCAGTGCCGTGACCGGGGGATGGTGCTGCGCCTGGGCGAGCAGGTGGAGCGGCTGGATAAGACCGGCGACGGCCAGGTGATCACCCACCTGCGCAGCGGCAAGCAGGTGCGCTCCGACGTGGTGCTGTTCGCCGCCGGGCGCATCGGCTGCACCACCTCGCTGAAGCTGGAAAACGCGGGCCTGGAGGCCGACGAGCGCCACCGCATCCACGTCAACGACAACTACCAGACCGCGGTGCCCCATATCTACGCCGCCGGTGACGTCATCGGCTTCCCGGCGCTCGCCTCCACCTCCATGCAGCAGGGCCGGCAGGCGGCCTGCCACATCTTCCAGGGCGTGGGCTGCAAGGGACCGGCGGACTTCCCCTTCGGCATCTACTCGGTGCCGGAGATGAGCATGGTGGGCATGACCGAGCAGGAGCTGGCGAAGCAGGGCATCGCCTACGAGACGGGCATCGCGCGCCTGCGCGAGACCGCCCGCGGCCAGATCATGGGGCTGCAGGACGGCATGCTGAAGCTGCTCTTCGACCTCAAGGACCACCGCATCCTCGGCGTGCACATCCTCGGCGAAGGCGCCACCGAGCTCATCCACATCGGCCAGACCGTGCTCATCCTCGGCGGCACGCTGGAGTACTTCCTGGAGACGGTGTTCAACTACCCGACCCTGGCCGAGGCCTACCAGATCGCCGCCCTCGACGGCTACAACCGCGTCAACGCGTAGAAGTGAAAGACACTTGAATAGACAGGATTAACAGGACTTACAGGATTGAAATGTCGTATCAGCCCGGATTTTTCTCGCCAAGATCGCCGGGAACGCAAAGGTTCGGAATGATCAAGACCTTATGAATGGCGCATCGAGCATCGTCCTGCACGAGGGCCGCGACTGTATAAGACTGTCAATCCCTTGTTTTCCTGGCGTTCTTCGCGTCTTGGCGAGAGATATTTAAGAAGTATTTGGGGTCAGGTTGAAGCGTATCAGGTATTAAGTTGGTTCGGGCGCTGGATAGGCCGTTGCGAGAGTCCGCGCCGTCCTGTTTCAACCAATCTGCGTAATCTGCGGATAGACAGTCTTTAAATCCCGTCAATCCTGTAAATCCTGTCTATGTGATCCCTGCCTCAGGTCACCGGGATCAGCCGCAGGTGGCCGTCCTCCACCGTCACGGCGCGCTCGCCGCGCAGGACGGCATGGAGGTCGTCGCCCACCAGGGCGCGGCGCCATCCGCGGGCCAGCTCCGGGGTGGGCTCGCCGCGCACCAGCCGCTCCAGGGCCTTGCGCGGGGCGAGCACGGCGGGATTGAGGGATTCATCCAGGCCCACCCGGTGCACCACCGCCTCGAGCAGCTCCACCAGCGCTTCCTGCTCCGGGCTGCAGCGTTCGGAGCGGCGGTGGACGGGGCGCTCGTCCGGCGTCCGATCACGGGCCTCGCGCACCACCGCCAGCAGCGCCTCGCCGTTGCGGCGCAGGGACTGCTCGTGCAGCCCGCGCACGCGGGCCAGTTCGCCCAGGCTGGAGGGCAGCTGCCGGGCGATATCCTCCAGCACCTCGTCGCGCATCAGCCAGCCGCGCGGCCGATCCTCGCGCCGGGCCGTCTCCTCGCGCCAGGCGGCCAGGGCCTGGAGCACCGCCAGCCGCGGGCCGCGCAGCCGCTCCGCGGCGCGGATGCGCTGCCAGGCCTGCTCCGGGTGGACGATGTAGCGTTCCGGGTCCGACAGTCCGGCGAAATCCTCCTCCAGCCAGGCCAGCCGGCCCCGCTCCACCAGCGACTCGCGCAGGACCGGGTAGAGGCGCGCGAGGTAGATGACGTCGTCGGCGGCATAGCGGAGCTGCGCCTCGGGCAGCGGGCGTCGGGTCCAGTCGGCGCGGGCGTGGCCCTTCTCCAGCTTCACCCCGAGCACCGCCTCCACCAGGTTGCCGTAGCCAATCTGCTCGGGGTGGCCGAGGAGGGGGGCGGCCAGCTGGGTGTCGAAGATCGGCGCCGGTACGGAGCCCCGCAGCTGGAAAAGTATCTCAAGGTCCTGGTGGCAGGCGTGCATCACCTTGGTGACCGCGGGGTCATAGAGGCGATCCAGCAGGGGATCCAGGTGTTCCAGCGCCAGGGGGTCGATGCAGGCGGTCAGCTCCGGCGTGGCGGCCTGGAGCAGGCACAGGCGCGGGTAGTAGGTCTTCTCGCGCAGGAACTCGGTATCCAGGGCCAGCCAGCCGGCATCCGCAATCCGGGCGCAGAAGCGCTCCAGGGCCTCGGGCGTGTCGATGAAGAGGATGCTATCCGGGTCGCTCATGGTGGCGGAGCATAGCAGCCGCACCGGCGCGGGCATAGGCTCAGTCGCGGCGGCACCAGGGGTTCAGGGGGCAGAGGAACAGGCTGCTGAGGCCCACGACAATTGCGGCGGTGATGAGGATATAGAGATAGATCAGGGGCATATCTTGTATTTGTCTGGTTTGCGTCAATCGGTTGCCGGCGGCAAAGCCGCTCCGGCTGTCATGGCCGGCCATCAATACCATGATTGCGTCATGGTATATGTGACGGTGGTCACCGGCGAGCAGGGAAAGACACCATCCAGTGGGGGAAGTTCAGGGATTCGGGGTCGGGGCGTGGAACAGCAGGTAGAGATCCACGAGCAGGTCGGGAATGTCGCGGACCATGGAGCGGCTGCGGCGGGGATCCCGGCGCAGCCGCTCCAGATCCCCGTCCTCGTCGAAGAGCCCGGAGGCCATCATCATCGGCAGCGTCAGCTCCGCCACCCGCTCCTCGTCGGCGGCGAACCAGGCCGTATCGTCCAGGAACACCCCCTCCATGAACCCGGAGCACCAGTCGGCCAGCGGCGCCTGGTCGGGGTCGGGGCCGAGCTCGAGCGGGCAGGGTAGCCGCGGCGGCTGTCCGTGGTAGAGATCCAGCGCCACGCTGCGGGACAGTCGCTGCAGCAGGGCGGGGATGCGTGCGGCCTCGGCGTCGTCGGCGTAGCGGGGTTCGCCGCCGAACAGCTCCCGCAGCCAGCGCGACGGTTCCGGCTGCCGGGGCGCAACGGCCAGCGCGGTCAGGAACCCGTGGGCGCCGAGGAAATCCAGGCTCTCCTCCGGCACCGCCGCGGAGTCCAGGAACGCCCGCAGCCGTTCGGTTTCCGCGTCGGTGAGCGGGGCGGGGAAGCGGTCGGCGGTTTCGGTCATGGGTCAGTAGCGGCGGATTTCGAGGCGCTGGTCGGGATGGCGGATGATATCACCCACATGGACCTCGAAGACGCCCTGGCGGCGGTCGTCGAAATAGAGCTCGAGGGTTTCCCGCACCACCGGGAACGCCAGCTCCCGCCACGGAATGTCCGCTTCCGTGAACAGCTCCACCTCCAGGCTCTCGGAGCCGGGGTGGGCCTGGCCGCCGCCCAGCCGGCCGCGGAACATGGTGTAGACCTGGCTGATGTGGGGGAGGTTGAAAATCCCGTACAGGCTCATCTCCTCCATCACCGCGCCGGCCTCCTCGTGCGCCTCGCGCGCGGCGGCCGCCTGGGTGGTCTCGCCGTTCTCCATGAACCCGGCGGGCAGGGTCCAGTAGCCGCGGCGGGGCTCGATGGCGCGACGGCAGAGCAGGATGCGATCCTCCCATTCCGGGATGCAGCCGGCGACGATCTTGGGATTCTGGTAATGGACGGCGCCACAGCTGTCGCACACGTAGCGCGGCAGGTTGTCGCCGGGCGGGATGCGCTGGATGACGGTGGCGCCGCACTGGCTGCAGTAGTTCACCGGAACGAGACCTTCCTGATCGTTTCTCTGCCTGCAATCATCGGATCTGGTGGCGGAGTTGTACAGACCGCGCCCGCTGCCGCCTCTCAGTTGACCGGGCCGCCGGACTGCTGGGACAGGGCGGCCACCATGTCGGCCTCCATGTCGATGCCCACCTCGCTGCCGGGGTTGAGCGACAGGGCCACGCCCGCGCCGAGCTTCTCCAGCACCCAGCTGAATTCGGCGAGCAGCCCGCCGCCGTAGCCGGGGTAATCCGCCACGAAGGGCTTGGCCCGCTCCGGGCTGGTGAAAATCACCACCACCTCCTGGCCGTCCGCGTCCTTCAGCGTCAGCGGCTGGGCCGACCTGGAGTCCTGGAACCCGCCGATCCGGGTCTTGTCGTAGATGGGCATGAACACCTGGGACTGGAGCAGGGTCGCCATGAAGGCATCCTCGGCCAGGCGGCCCTCCTGGGCGTCGAGCAGGGCCCGCTCCAGGTCGTTGTGGGGTTCGAATCGTTCGCTCATGGTCACTCGTCGCGGGCTGGTGGTATGGGTGGCAACCGGGTGGGTATGCGCAGAAGACTGCGCGAAGCGAACCGGGAGTTCAAGCCCTGTCACACTCCCTCAACACACCCGCCCTAGACTCCCGTCGGAATGGCCGGCTGACGGGGGTTCCTTCACGTGCGCATCCTGATGGTCTCGGATGTCTACTTTCCGCGCATCAATGGCGTCTCCACCTCGATCCAGACCTTCTGGCGCGAGCTCTCCGAGCGGGGCCACGAGCTCACCCTGGTGGCGCCCGACTATGGCATCGAGGGGGCGGACCCGGAGGGGTTGATCAGGATTCCCTCCCGCTATCTGCCCATGGATCCCGAGGACCGCATGCTGCGGCTGCGGGCCATCTACGCGCGGCTGCCGGAGTTCGCCCGCCGCTGCTACGACCTGGTCCATGTCCAGACCCCGTTCGTGGCCCACTTCGCCGGGGTGCGCCTGGCGCGCCGCCTCGGCCTGCCGCGGGTGGAGTCCTACCACACCTTTTTCGAGGAGTACCTGCACCACTACGTGCGCTGGCTGCCGGACGCCTCCATGCGCCTGGCGGCGCGCAAGTTCTCCCGCTGGCAGTGCAACAACGTGGATGCGCTGGTGGTGCCCTCCAGCGCCATGCTGGAGCGGCTGCGCGCCTATGGCGTCAAGACCCCCGCGGCCATCATCCCCACCGGCATCGAGCCCCGGGACTTCCAGTCCGGCAACGGGGAGCGGTTCCGGTCCGCCCACGGCATCGGGCCGGAACGCCCGGTGCTGGTGCACGTGGGGCGCGTGGCGCGGGAGAAGAATATCGGCTTCCTGCTGCGGGTGGTCGAGCGGCTGCGCCGGGAAATTCCCGACGTACTGCTGGTGGTGGCCGGCGAGGGGCCGGCGCGGCACGAGCTGGAGCGGGAAGCCGCCGCCCTGGGCCTGGCCGGGAACGTGCGCTTCGTCGGCTACCTGGCCCGCGACGGGGCGCTGCAGGACTGCTACCGCGCCGGCGACGCATTCGTGTTCGCCTCCCGAACCGAGACCCAGGGGCTGGTGCTGCTGGAGGCGATGGCGTTGGGGGTGCCGGTGGTCTCCACCGCCGTCATGGGGACCCGGGACATCCTGGCCCCGGGGCGGGGGGCGCTGGTGGCGACGGAGGCGGTGGAGGACTTCGCCGCCAGGGCGCTGCGAATCCTGCGCGATCCCCGCCTGCGCCGGCGCCTGTCCGGGGAGGCGCGGGCCTGGGCGGGCGAGTGGACCGCCGGGGCGCTGGCCGAGCGGATGATCGGCTTCTATGCCCGCGTGGTGGAGGCCCACCGGCGCGGCGAGTCTCCCGTCACCGCGGGTGCGGCGGGCGTGGTTCCCTGCGGGGAGAAGGAGGGCGCGTGAGCGGCTGCTACAAGCTGATGCTCTCCAGCAGCGTCCGGCGCGAGGCGGCCCACCGCTTCCATGCCTCGCCCGGCTACGAACGCTATGGCTACGCCTTCACCGTGGCGCCCTGATCCCGCCCGCTGAGGGCGCGGGTTGCGGGTTACCGCCCGCAGGTGCTACCAGTGCAGCGCCCGCAGGCGGGCGCTCTTCTTGCGCTGGTGGGCGCGCATGCGGGTGAGGATGTCGTCCAGGGTCCCCAGCGCTTCCAGGATGTGCGGCCCCTTGTTCAGCATCACGCACTCGGCGCGCACGCCCATGGCCGCGTCGGTGAGCTCGGGCCGCGAGGCCACGCCCTTCTTGGCCAGGCTCTCCAGTACCTGGGTGGCCCAGATGGCCGGCACGTGGGCCGCCTCGCACAGCCACAGGATCTCCTCCTGGATCTCCGCCATGCGCTCCCCGCCCAGCTCCACGGCCAGATCGCCCCGGGCAATCATCACCCCCAGCGGGTGGCGTCCGAGGGTGCCGAGCAGGATCTCCGGCAGGTTGGCCACCGCCAGCCGGGTCTCGATCTTGGCCACGACCGGGAGCCGTGGCGCACCCCGGGCGGCCAGTTCGGCCAGCAGCCGCTCCATGTCCTCCAGGCTCTGGACGAAGGAGAAGCCCACCAGGTCGGCGTTGGCGGCCACGAAATCGAGGTCCCGCAGGTCCTTGGCGCTCAGGGCCGGCAGGGAGAGGGGCGTGTCCGGAAAGTTGATGCCGCGGTCGGGCTTCAGGCGCACCCCCCGGGGGCCGGCACGGGTGACCCGCAGGCGCAGGCCCTCGGCATCGCTGGCCTCCACCACCGTACCCAGCCTGCCGTCGTCGAACCAGACATGGGCGCCGGGCCGCACCCCGGTGAGCGCCTCGGGGCAGGTGCAGGCGATGCGGGCGGATTCCACCACGACACCGGAGCAGTCCCGGCGGCCGGGGTGGCCCGGGGTTGTGTCACGGGTCAGCAGCAGCGGGTCTCCCGCCTCCAGGAGCATGGCCGCCGGTCCCGCCGTGCAGGCTGACAGCGGCCATGCCTGCCCGGGGCGGCGGTCACGCCCGGTGTCGAGCCGGAAGCGGGTGCCGGGGCCCACGTAGCTGCCCTCGGGCGCGCGGACAAGCCAGCCGGCGCCGGCGGCGGCGCCGGTCACCTCCCAGGTCCGGGACTTGCCGCGGGTGTCGGTGAAGTGCAGCCGGCAGCCGGGCCCCAGCCGGTTGAAGAGCGCCTCCGGGGGGGTGAAGCACCAAGGGCCGACGCCGGGTGGCGGCGCCGCTCCCGGGCGCAGGAGCAGCACGGTGGCGGGCTCGGTGACGCGGCCCAGGCGATCCCGCCGCGGCTTGACGTGCACGGCGCCCGGCTCCGGGCCGATGGCCCCGGTACGGATCTTGTGGCCGGCGAGATCCATCAGGACCCGGCAGCGGCGCCCGGTCTGCGCCTCGGCCCGGCGCAGGTTCGCGATCATCGCCGTCCACTCCGGCGGCCCGTCGTGGGCGCAGTTGATGCGGGCGCAGTCCATGCCGCGGGCGAGCAGGGCCCGGGTCAGCTCCGGGTCCCGCGCCGCCTCGCCGGGCAGGGTCACCATGATGTAGGCGCCCCGCGCCGGCCGGGGGCCGCAGAGGGCCTCCGCATGGGCACGCAGCAGGGCGCGGCCCTGTGCATAGTTGACCGGCGCGGGTTGTTCCGGCGCTTCGGCAGGGCGGCAGGAGACGGCCAGGCTCAGCAGGCCGGCCACCTTGTCCAGGCTGTGCAGGACATGGGATTCGCAGCGGCCGAGGGAGGAGAGCCCCGCGTCGGCGAGCCGGTCCTGGAGCGTGCGCAGATCGTGGGCGCGGAGCGCCAGGTAGTGGGCGAGATTGAGGGCGCTGGGGGAGAAGCCGTCGGGATAGTGGCCGTGATGTGTTTCCAGGCGCCGCTGCCCGGCCGCCAGCACCTGTCGGCGCAGTGCACGGACCTGCTCCAGCAGATCGGCCAGGGCGGTGGTGTCGGTGTCCGGAATCGATGCGGCGGGCAGGTTCATGCCGCCAGCATAGGCCGTCTCCTTGACAGCGGGATGACGCCGCGATGACAGCCCGGTCAGGAGGCGCGGCGTTCCCCCGCACCGTTCTCCCCGGCCGTTCCGGCCTCCCCGCCGACGGCCAGCATCTTCAGGTTCACGTCCGCCAGCGCCGCGCCGGCGGCGCTGTCCGCCCGCTCCAGCATCCGCGCCGCGGGGCTGTCCGGGGACAGCCGCCCGGGGTTCAGGTGGTCGTCCTCGCCGTCCCGGCGAACCGCGTCGAGCACCTCCTTCACCGGGGTCTCCTCCAGGGGGCGGGCGGGAAGGTGGCGGACCGGTTCCGTGCCGGCGCGCACCAGCAGCCCGCCGCGCTCCAGGGCGGTGAGCACCGGGGTGAGCAGGTCCATGGGCAGCCCCAGGCGCTCGGCCAGTCCCGCCGTGGTCCACCCCGGCCTTCCTGCATAGAAGGCCTCGCCCACCCGCTGCATCACCAGCAGCGCCACCTGCTCGCCGAGCCGTGCGCTCAGGCGCTGCTCCGCCCGTGCCGGGCTGAGATGCTCGGGGTGCTGGTGGTAGAAGGCGATGCTGGCGCCCACCAGCAGGATGAGCCAGCCCAGGTAGAGCCAGATCATGAACAGCATCAGGATGGCGAAGCTGGAGTAGATGGCCGTGTACTTGGTGGAGGTGACGATGAAGGCGCCGAAGGCCCAGCCGCTGGTCTGCCACAGGATGCCGGTGACCACCGCGCCGGTGAGCGCCGAGCCCACCTTCACCCGGGTGTTGGGCACGAAGATGTAGATGAGGGTGAAGGCGGCGATGATGAGCAGGTAGGGCAGCAGCTTGGTGACGAACTGCAGCAGGGTGCCGAAGGGTTCGATGGCCGCCAGCCGCTGCACCACCTCCGCGTCCATGATCGTCGCGGTCACGCCCAGGGCGGAGAAGACCAGCACCGGCCCGATCAGGATGACGCTGAGGTAGTCGCTGAAGCGCTGGGCGAAGCTGCGCTGCTCGCTCACCCGCCAGGTGAAGTTGAAGGAGCGCTCGATCTTCTGCATCAGGGAGACGACGGTGTAGAACAGCAGCGCGAGACCCAGGGAGCCGAGCACGCCCGCCTTGACGTTCTCCACGAAGCCGATGATGCGCCCCGTGATCTCCACGCCCTGCTCGCCCATGGGGGCGAGGAAGTTGAGCAGGGCCGGCTCCAGCTGGTTGTGCACGCCGAAGGCCTTCAGCACCGAGAAGCTCACCGCCAGCAGCGGCACCAGCGACAGCAGCGTGGTGTAGACCAGGCTCATGGCGCGCAGGGTGAGCTGGCCGTCGGCGAGATCCCGCACCACCGCCCAGGCGATGCGCAGGGCGCGCAGGGGCATGGCGCGCCAGCGCGGCAGCGTGGCGAGCTCCGGGTCCCAGACCTGGTGGGTGACCCGGCTGTAGAGTTCCCGGGGGGTTGCGGTCATGTGGTCGTCATCTCCCGGCGGGCGGCGGTCATCATCAGGGGCGGGTCCGATAATCGGGCGCAGCCGGGTTCGATTATCGGACGTCTCCTCTAAGGTTATCATCAGACTGCGACAGTGGCAGATCGGGGCGGGGAATTTGATGGAGCAGCGCAGTGGACAGGCCGGACGGCCGCGGGGCATGGCGCGTTTCCCCGGGCTGGGCGCGCGTTTCGAGGGGCTGCTGGAGCGCCTGGCGCATACCGCACGTCCGGATGCGGGTCCGGTGGTGACGGAAGTCGGACGCCTCAGCGGGGCGCTGGAGGCCGATATCCGCAGGCGCGCCCTCGACCCCGGGCGGCTCACGCCCACGCTGCGCGGCATCCGCGGCTGGCTCGCCTATTTCGCCGAGGGCGACCACCTGGACGCCTACCTGGCGGCGCGGCTGGCGCTCCAGGCCGGGCTGCGGGAGCTCGCCGGGCGCCGGCTGCGGGGTCCGTTCACCATCCACCTCCGCCCCATGACCGGCCTCATGCGCCTGCGCGGCGACCGTTCGGGTACGCGCCTGCACCTGCCCGCGGCGGTGGTGGGGCTGTCGGCGGCGGAGCTGGGCCATTGCGCCGACCTGGCCGCCGGGCGGCCGCGCGCCCGGGCCCGGGTCATGGCCGCGCTGATGCAGCCGGCCTGCCGGGCGGTGCGCGAGCGCATGCTGGCCCTGGGCGGCGAGGTGGACGGCGCGGCCGGGGCCTGTCACCACCTGGGCCGGCTGTTCGCCGCGCTGAACCGGGACCACTTCGGGGATCGCCTGGGGCGTCCGCGGCTGGCGTGGAGCGCCCGCCCGTCGCTGCGCAAGCTCGGCCACTACGATCCGCTGCACGACCGGGTGGTGGTGAGCGCGGCGCTGGACCGGGCCGAGGTGCCCGAGCACGTGGTGGCCTACGTCCTCTACCACGAACTGCTGCACAAGCATCACGGCGTCCGGGTGGAGGGTGGCACGGTGCGCGCCCACACCGCCGCCTTCCGCCGCGACGAGCGCCGCTACCCGGGCCATGCCGAGGCCGAGCGGTTCCTGGCCCGGCTCGGCCATTGGCTGTCTTGACAACGGCTCGGGGCCACGGGCAGACTCGTCCCATGAACCCGACTGCCGTCATCAGGAAAGCCCCGTGCCGCCGGCGCCCCATGCGCCGTGCGGGTTTTTCCTGCGGCCGGGATTCCTGAAGCAGCTGACGTCGCTCCGGCGACCATGAATCCAGAGGGGGCCGCAGATTTCCGGATCTGCGGCCCTCTTGCTTTTCCGAGCCCCGGGGAGAGACCCGTGTCCATTCCGGCCGCCTACATCGGCGTGATCCTCATCTGGTCCACCACCCCGCTCGCCATCAAGTGGAGCGGCGAGGGGCCCGGGTGGCTGTTCGGCGTCAGCGCGCGCATGGCGCTCGGCGCCCTCGCCTGCCTGGCGCTGGTGGTCCTGCTGCGCCAGCGCCTGCCGTTCGATCGCGGCGCCCGGCGCACCTACCTCGCGGTGGGGCTGGGCATCTTCGGCGGCATGCTCTCGGTCTACTGGGCCGCCCAGTTCATCCCCTCGGGCTGGATCTCGGTGCTGTTCGGCCTCAACCCCATGGTGACCGCCGTGCTGGCGGCGTTCTGGCTGGGCGAGCGCAGCCTGACGCCGGTGAAGCTGGCGGGCATGGCGGCCGGCCTGGCGGGGCTCGCCATCATCTTCGCCCGCGGCGCCACGGCCGGACCGGGGGCGGTGTGGGGCATCGCGGTGGTGTGCCTGGCGGTGCTCGCCCACGCCACCAGCGCCGTGTGGGTCAAGCGCCTCGGCAGCGGCGTCCCGGCCCTGGCCCAGACCGCCGGCGGGGTGAGCGTCGCGGCGCTCCTGTTCGTCCTGGTGGCGCTGGTCTCCGGCCACGCCTGGCCGACGGCCCTGCCGCGGCGGGCGCTGCTCTCCATCGCCTACCTGGCGCTGATGGGCTCGGTGGTGGGCTTCATCTGCTACTACTACGTGCTCAAGCACGTGGAGGCGGCCAAGGTGGCGCTGGTGACCCTGATCACCCCGGTGCTGGCCCTGTTCCTCGGCGCCGGCCTGAACGGCGAGCCGGTGGGGCCGGAGGTGCTCGCCGGCACGGGGCTGATCCTGGCCGGGCTGGCCCTGCACCAGTGGGGCGGGCTGGCGGCGCGCCGGTCCCGCCGCTTGCTCCGGCGGGCCGAAGCCCGGATGATTGAGGCAAACGAAACGGCCGTGAAGGAGACCGACCGCCTCTCCTGAACCGGCCCTGCGGGACGGGGGAGACCATGGAACTGCACCTGACGCCGGTCCTGGCGCTGCTCGCGGTCCTGGGGATGGGCGCCCAGTGGCTGGGCTGGCGCCTGCACATGCCGGCCATCGTGATGCTGACCCTGGCCGGCCTGCTGGCCGGCCCGGTGACCGGCTGGATCCGTCCCAGCGCCGACCTGGGCGCGGCGCTGGAGCCCATCATCAAGCTGAGCGTGGCCGCCATCCTGTTCGAGGGCGGCCTGTCCCTGCGCCTGCACGAGCTGCGCCAGGCCGCCGCCGGGGTGCGCCGGCTCATCACCCTGGGCGTGGTCTTCAGCCTGCTGCTCGGCGCCCTGGCGGCCCACTACGTCGGCGGCCTCGCCTGGCCGGTGGCGCTGGTCTTCGGCGCCATCATCGTGGTCACCGGACCCACCGTCATCATTCCCCTGCTGCGCCAGGCCCGGCTCAAGCGCCGCCCCGCCTCCTACCTGAAGTGGGAGGGGATCGTGAACGATCCCACCGGCGCCATCCTCGCGGTGCTCGCCTTCGAGTATTTCGTCCAGGCGGAGTCCGGGGGGCTCTCCCACATCCTGCTGCGGCTCGGCCTGGGGCTCGCCGTGGCCTGCGCCCTGGGCGGCGGGGTGGCGTGGCTACTGGGCTGGGCCTACCGCCGCGGCGCGGTGCCGGAGTACCTGAAGGGGCCGCTCGCCCTGGCGGCGGCCTTCGCCGTCTACGCCCTGGCCAACGGGGTGCTGGAGGAGGCGGGCCTGCTGGCCGCCACCCTGCTCGGGGTGGTGCTCGGCAACCTCAACCTGCCGAGCATCGAGGAGATCCGCCGGTTCAAGGAGTACATCGCCATCCTGCTGGTCTCGGCGGTGTTCCTGCTGCTCACCGCCGATCTCGATCCCGCCATCCTGCAGAAGCTCGACTGGCGCAGCGCCGCGCTGCTGGCGGCGGTGCTGCTGCTGGTGCGTCCGCTCGCCATCTACGCCGCCACCGTGGGCGCCGGCATGGACCCGCGCGAGCGGCTGCTGGTGGCCTGGGTGGCCCCCCGGGGCGTGGTGGCCGCGGCGGTGGCCGGCGTCTTCGGCCCGGCCCTGGAGGCCCAGGGCTACCCGGGCGCGGAGCTGCTGCTGCCGCTGGTGTTCGCCCTCATCCTGCTCACCGTGGTGGTGCACGGCTTCAGCCTGCCCTGGGTGGCCCGGCGGCTGGAGTTGAGCGCGAAGTCCCGCAACGGGGTGCTCATCGTGGGCGCCAACCCCTGGACCACCGGGCTGGCGCGGGTGCTCAATGAGCAGGAGGTGCCGGTGATCCTGGTGGACAGCTCCTGGCACCGCCTGCGCACCCCGCGCCTGGAGGGTATCCGGGTCTTCTACGGCGAGCTGCTCTCCGAGCAGGCCGAGCAGTCGCTCGAGTTCAACGAGGTGGGCACCCTGCTGGCGGCCACCGACAACGACGCCTACAACGCCCTGGTCTGCAGCCGCTATGCCGCCGAGCTGGGGCGCAACCGGGTGTTCCAGCTGCCGCCCCCGGGGGTGGAGGAGCGCGAGTCGCGCCAGGTGGCGCGCAGCGCCCGCGGCCTCTACGCCATGGCGGAGGTGGCGCTCTACGAGGAGCTGCTGGCCCACTGGTACCGGGGCTGGTCCTTCCAGAAGACCCGGCTCAGCGAGAGCTTCGACTTCGAGGCGTGCCGGGCGGCGTGTCCCGCCGAGGCCATCATGGTGCTACTCATCAAGGAGAGCGGCGCGGTGCGCTTCAGCGCCGTGGATGAACCCCTCAAGCCGGATGCCGGCGACCTGGTGGTGTGGTTCGGTCCGCGCCAGGAGAAGGCGGTGCGGGGCGAGCGGCTCGAGGAGGCCGCCAACGGTGACGGGGCGCCGGCCCCCGGTGACGAGCCCGCCCCCTCCTAGTCGTCCTCCACCGGTAGGCGCCTGGCCTGCATCTTGCACACTCCTGTGGGAGTCCCGGTGCCCATCGGGAGACACGGGGGGTTGGCATGGCCGCAGAGAGACTCACGGATCGCTTTGGCCGCGGCATCGATTACCTGCGGCTGTCGGTCACCGACCGCTGTGATCTCCGCTGCGCCTATTGTCGTCCCCCGGGCCGGACGGATTACCACGAACCGGCGGACTGGCTCGGATTCGGGGAGCTGGAACGCATCGTGGCGGCTTTTGCCCGCCTGGGGGTGCGGCGCGTTCGGCTCACCGGCGGCGAGCCGCTGCTGCGCCGCGATCTGCCCCGGCTGGCGGAACGGCTGGCCGCTCTCCCGGGCATCGGGGACCTGTCCCTCAGCACCAACGCCATCCGGCTGGCGCCCATGGCGGCACGGCTGCGGGAGGCGGGAGTCGGGCGCGTCAACATCAGCCTCGATACCCTCGAGCCCGGACGTTACCGGGAGGTAACGGGCGGCGGGGACCTGGCGCGGGTCCTGGCGGGGATCGAGGCGGCCCGGACCGCCGGGATGGCCCCCATCCGCATCAACACCGTGGTGATGCGGGGCGTCAACGATGGGGAAATCCCCTCCCTGGTGGCCTACTGCATGGAACGAAACCTGACCCTGCGTCTCATCGAGACCATGCCCGTGGGTGACGGGGGGCGCGCCGCGGCCGGACGCTTCCTGGCCCTGGATACGGTGCGCCGGCGGATACTTGGGCATCTCCCGCTGGTTCCGGACATCGCTCCCGGGGGCGGTCCCGCCCGCTACTACCGCATCGACGGCACCGATGCCCGCATCGGCTTCATCACCCCGCTGTCGCAGCACTTCTGCGCCACCTGCAACCGGGTCCGCCTCGACGTGACGGGCAACCTCCTGCTGTGCCTGGGGCAGGAGCACAACTATCCCCTCGGCCGGCTGCTCCGCGCCGGCGTGTCCGACGCCGGGCTGGAGGAGGCGTTGCGGGCGGCGATGGCCCTCAAGCCGGAGCGCCACGAATTCCGCGAGCAGCCCGCGAAGGTGCTGCGCCGGATGTCCATGACGGGCGGCTGAAACCCCGCCGGAGAGGAGCAGCGATGGCGAACTACAGCTTCAGCGAGGACCCCAACGGCGGCGTGGGCATGGAGATCGTCGCCCGTGATCACACCGGGATGTTCGACGCCGCCGCCGCGGCCCTGTGCCTGTTCATGTGGGAGCAGGAGGGGGTGGAGGAGCGCGAGGAGATTCCCCTGGCCTGGTACGGCTTCGATATTCCCACCACCGTGGTGGGACTGCTCTCGGAGCTGCTCTACCGCATGGAGGTGGACGGCTACGTGTTCAAGCGCTTCGTCACCGGCTCCCTGGAGGAGGTGGACGAGCTGGACGAGCGCCACCGCAAGCGGCAGTTGAAGATCACCGGCGTGGCCTACGGCGAGCGGTACGACCCGGCCCGCCATCGGCAGCGCTTTCCCGTCCAGGCGGTGCTGCTGCCGCGGCTCAAGGTGCGCGCGCTCGATGACGGCCGGGTGCGCCTCTACTGCGTGCTGGATGCCTGAGCGGGTCCGGATTCATCCGCGGGACGGCGCCGGGGTCCCGCACCCTGCGGCCGGATTAATCGGACCCCACGTACCCACGCACCCACCCACCCATTCACGCACCCACGCACCCACGCATTCACGCACCCACGCACCCACGCATTCACGCATTCACGCACTCACGCACTCACGCACTCACGCACTCACGCACTCACGCATTCACGGTGACGGCTGATGAGCCCGGCGCCGGTTTCCCTTCACCCAACACTCCGTCTCCCGGTCGCGGCGTCACCATCCGGTAACCCCGGTTGCCGGGTGGTTGTTACCCCCCGGTAACCATGCAAATGCCATGGGAACTCTTCCGGCTTCAGTGGCCGGTCAAAACCCCGCGTAAACAAAGGGAAATCCATCCAGTCACCGCCGCTGGCACGGCCCCTGCAACGGTTGCTTCGGGACTGTTGGTCCGGCAGGACGGTGAGGCGCTGATGCCATCACCCGACCCGGATCTCTAATCAACACTGTGTCAGGGGAGGATTCGACATGCCTGTGGGTCTCCAGGCGCCGCCGTCCTTGGGCATGCCCGGCAAGAAGCGCTGGGCCATGGTCATCGACCTGCGACGCTGCATCGGCTGCATGGCCTGTGTCTGTGCCGACAAGGCCGAATACGACGTGCCCCTCGGAGTCTGGCGCACCATCGTCAAGGTGAAGGACACGGGGCGTTTCCCCAACACCAAGCGCCACTTCATGCCGCGGCTGTGCAACCACTGCGACAACCCGCCGTGCGTGCGCAACTGCCCCACCGAGGCCACCTACAAGCACGAGGACGGCTTCGTGCTGCAGCGCTACGAGCGCTGCATCGCCTGCCGTACCTGCATCGCCGCCTGCCCCTACAACGCCCGTCACGTGCTGCCGGGCAACCGGGACCGGGTGAAGATCGGCGGCGTGGTGGACAAGTGCACCTTCTGCCAGCACCGGGTGGAGGAGGGGCTGCTGCCCGCCTGCGTGCAGACCTGCCTCGGCCGCTCGCGCATCTTCGGCGATCTCAACGATCCCGACAGCGAGGTATCGCGCCTGGTCGCCCAGCACCAGGTGGTGGTGCTCAAGCCCGAGAAGGGCACCGCGCCCCAGGTCTACTACATCAAGCCGGAGCGGGTGATGACCGAGCAGGTCTTCAGTGCGCCGGAGTCCTATGCGGCGCGGTCCGACGCGGAAGCCTTCTACCGCCACAACCGCGGCAGCAAGTTCTTCTCCGGCGTGCTCTGAGGAGGGTTCTCCATGTTCGAGTTCATGGAATACAACATCGCCCCCTGGGGGCACGAGATTCCCGTCTACTTCTTTCTGATCGGCACCGCGGCCATGGTGTTCGTCTATGCGGCGGCGCCGGCGGTGTTCGGCAATGTCTTCGGCGGTGTGGCCCGTTCCATGGAGCCGTTCCAGCGGCTGGGGATGGTGATCAGCCTCGTTCTGCTCGCCGTCTGCGGACCGCTGCTGATCATGGATCTCGGCCAGCCGGGGCGCTTCCTCTACCCCATCATCCACTTCCACTGGACCTCGCCGCTGTCCTGGGGCTCGCTGTTCCTGCCCCTGTTCGGCGTCTGCATCCTCGGCTTCCTGTACGGATTGCTGAAGAACCAGGCGGGGCTGATGCGCCTGACCGGCATCCTGGGCGCCCTGCTGGCGCTCTCCATGCCTCTCTACACGGGCCTCGACCTGATGGTCAACCAGGCCCGCGAACTGTGGAGCAATCCCACCATTCCGCTGCTGTTCGTGATCCTCTCCATCAGCTCGGGCACGGCGGTGGTGGCGGTGGTGCAGCTCGCGCGCGGGCAGATGAACGCGCAGACCGTGGAGTTCCTGCACGCCTTCCTCTACCTGGCGCTGGCGGTGACCCTGGCGCTGTTCCTCGCCGAGTGGGTGGTGCTGATGTACGGGTCGGAGGAGCAGCAGCAGGCGTGGCAGATTATCAACACCAGCTTCGGACTGGAGTACTGGGGGCTGACCTTCGTGGTGGGGATCCTGGTGCCGCTCGCCATCGTGGCGACGCCACGGCTGGGTCGCAACCCGGCCCTGCTCACCCTGGCGGCGGTGCTGGCGGCGGTGGGGGCCTACACCTTCCGCGCGGTGTTCATCCACGCCGGCCAGCTGACCCAGATCTACTACTGATTCCAGGTTCGGGGAGAGACGACCATGAGTGACTTCGGACACATCAACCGCCGTGACTTCATCAAGCTCGGCACGGCCGTCGGCGCGGCGGCAGGCACCTTCGCCCTGGGCAGCCGCCGGCTCGTGGCCATGGAGCAGTCCCTCGGCGGACAGGATTTCTCGGCCACCACCGGCGCCGAGCGCCAGGCGGTGCCCTACACCTGCCTGGCGTGCAACATCGAGGACGGCGGCGTGGCCTACGTGGAGAACGGCCGCATCGTCAAGCTCGAGGGCAACATGGACCACCCCAACACCCGCGGCAAGCTGTGCGCCAAGGGCAACTCGGGCTTCCTCCACGTCTACGATCCGGACCGCATCATGACCCCGCTGCTGCGCACCGGGAAACGCGGCGAGGGCAAGTGGAAGCGCATCTCCTACGACGAGGCCACCACCCTGCTGGGGCAGAAGCTGCGCGAGGTGATCGAGCGGGCCGAGCGCGAGCACGACCCGGCCATCCGCAACGAGATCGTCTTCAAGTGGGGCCGCAACCGCACCGGCGGCGCGGTGAAGCGCTTCATGCACGCGCTCGGCTCCAGCGCCATGCTCAACCACACCAACATCTGCGAGTCCTCCAAGAAGGTGGGGCTGGAGCCCTCCTGGGGGCCGGACATCGAGTCCTGCGACTGGGCCAACACCAAGTACATCCTCAACTTCGGCTCCAACATCCTGGAGACCGCCTATTTCATGAATCCCAACGCCCAGCGCCTGGTGGACGGCGTGGTGGGCAACAAGGCCAAGCTGGTCAGCTTCGACGTGCGCATGTCCAACACCTCGGGCTTCGCCGACGAGGCCTTCTACCCCTACCCGGGCACCGACGCGGCCATCGCGCTGGCCATGGCCCATGTGATCATGAACGAGGGGCTCCATGACGCCGACTTCGTCGAGCACTGGACCAACGTCTCGGCGGCCGAGCTCATCGCGCACCTGAAGCCCTACACGCCGGAGTTCGCCGAGGAGGAGTCGGGCGTGCCGGCCGCCGCCATCCGCCGCATCGCCCGCGAGTTCGCCACCACCAAGCCGGCCACCACCTTCTCCTACCGCGGGCCCTGCAAGCATCTCTGGGGCGCCTACCAGGAGGCGGCCATCCACATGCTCAACGTCATCACCGGCAACGTGGAGAAGCGCGGCGGCTACTGCCTGCCGCGGGGCATGGGCTGGCCGCAGCCCGAGCCGGTGCCGCCGCAGCCGGAGGCGGCCAGCAACATCGCCGCCCCGCCGGACTACCCGCTGGCCTCCCACCACGTCTCCACCCACGCCCCATACATGATCATGAAGGGCGAGGCGAAGGTGTCGGTGTGGATGACCTACTACGACAATCCGGTCTACACCTACCCCTCCAGCCATGTCTGGAAGCACTTCCTGAGCGACGAGTCGCAGGTGCCCTTCCTGGTCTCCTTCAGCCCCTACATGTCCGAGACCACCGAGCTCTCCGATTTGATCATCCCGGATGTCACCTACCTGGAGCGCCACGATCCGGAGTCGATGCCGAGCGGCCTCTATCCCTGCCTCTCCATCCGCCAGCCGGTGGTGAAGCCCCTCGGCGGGACCCAGGAGTTCCGCCAGACGCTCATCGACGTGGCCCGCAAGGTGGACCCGGACGGGGACCTCGGCGTGCGCAGGTACTTCGCCTTCGAGACGGTGGAGGCGTGGATGCGCGCCCACCTCGACAACATCCCCGGCCTGAAGGAGGCGGGCGGCTGGGATTACATGAAGGCCAAGGGGGTGTGGCCCGTCTACGGCAAGGTGGACCCCGGTACGGCCCGCATCGTGGACAAGAACGGCGACGAGGTGGAGCCGGAGTACGGCCTCCACACCAAGGAGCTCTCGCCCGCGGAGATGGCCGCCGCCGAGGTGGACGCCGACGGCACCATCCGCAAGGACGGGCACGCCATCGGCGTGCAGGTGAACGGGCGCAACTGCGTGGGCTTCGGCACCCCCTCGCGGCGCATCGAGATCTACAAGGAGGGGTTCAGGAAGTACGGCTTCAACCCGCTGCCGGTCTACAAGCGGCTGCCCTCCCGCGACAAGAAGCCGAGCGAGATGGTGCTGGTCACCTACAAGGTGAACGTGCACACCCAGAGCCGCACCGCCTCCATCAAGTACCTGGCCGAGCTCTATCACAAGAACCCGGCCTGGATCGGGCCGAAGGCCGCGGCGGCAAGAGGCATCGGCGACGGGGATCTGATCCGCATCACCTCGCCGCTGGGCTACCTCGTCACCCGCGCCCACGTGACCGAGGGCATCCATCCCGAGGTCATCGCCGTCTCCACCGCCTGCGGCCACGCCGCCTACGGCCGGCTGGCCCAGCTCAGGAACCGGGAGCAGGCCGCCGAGTGGGCCCAGGGCGGTGACCCGGACATCACCAACAACGTCTGGTGGAACGACAAGGGGGTTCACCCGAACCCCATCATCCGCCTGGCGGTGGACCCCATCGGCGGCTCCCAGGGCTGGTTCGACACGGTGGTGAGCGTGAGCAAGGCCGAGGCGGGCGATCAGTACGGCGACGTGAAGGCCAGCGTGGAGCAGTCCCTGAAGGACTACGAGGAGACCCTGCGCTACGCCTACACCGGCGACCTGCACCGGGCCAACCACCAGGAGGTGGATGTGGACTGGGACAACCTTCCCAGGCCCGAGCTGCATGGCGGCAGCCACTGAGTGGATTGTGAGGGGTGAAGGGTGAGGCGGGAGGAGTGAGGAGTGAAGCGATGACCCGGACACAGACGGTGCGGAAGACCCGGCCCTCCGGGGCCGGGGAGGAGGAGCGGCTGGCCGAGTGCCGGGCCCAGGCCGCGCTCTATGGGCTGGTGGGCCGCTGCCTGGAGGAGGAGGTGGACGAGGCGCTGCTGGGACTGCTGCGGGGCACCCTCGCCGGGCCTCTGGCCGCGGTCGGCCTGACCCTGGATGCCGAGCTGCTGCAGGCCCCGGCCGTGCCGCTGCTGGAGGCGCTGGCGGAGGAGTACACGGTGCTGTTCGTGGCGCCGGGAGGCGTGAGCCCGTTCGCCTCGGTGTTCGAGACCGGGTGCATGTTCCGCGAGCCGGCCGACCGGGCCATGGCGGCCTACCGGGCCGCGGGCTGGGACTGGCAGCGCCGCCAGAGCGGCGAGTTTCCGGACCACGTGGGCACCCTGCTGGCCTTCGTGGGGGTGCTGGCCGGGGCCGAGGCCGAGGCCCTGGAGCGGGCGGATACGGACGCGGCGACGCGCTGGCGGCAGCAGCGCGAGTCATTCCTGCTGGAGGAGATCGGCCCCTGGGTGCCGGGCTGGTGCCGGCGGGCCGCCGCTGCCGCCATGCAGCCCTTCTACCGGCAGCTGCTCGGCTTCAGCGGGCAACTCCTGTGGACGGATCTCGCGGCGGTCGCCGAGCGCCGCCAACTGCGGGCACTGGCCGAGCTGAACCGGCGCGAGCCGAAGAAGCTCGACTACAACGCGGATTTCCGCAAAGCCTCGGGGCTGTGAGGAGAGCGGCCATGCGCATCCTGCTGGCGGAGGCATCGGGGCGCGGCTTCCTGTGCCATTACGCCCACGCGCTGGCCCTGGGCCTGCACCAGGCCGGCCACCAGGTGCGCCTGCTCACCGGCGATCGGGATGAGCTGGCGGCCTGGGAAATGCCCTTCCCCAAGGCCGCCTGCCTGGCCTCGGGCTGGCGCGGCTGGCGCTGCCTGGCGCGGGCGGTGCGCGCCTTTGCACCGGAAATCGTGCACCTGCAGTGGGTGGGCAGCGCGCCGGCGGCCATCGCCTTTACCCGCTGGGCCCGGCGCCGCGGCGTGCGGGTGGTCTACACCCCCCACAACATCCTGCCCCACGAGCGGCGCTGGCTGGTGATGCCCCTCTACCGGCTGCTCTACGGGGAGGTGGACCGCATCGTGGCGCGGGACCGCCACCTGGCCTGGGCCCTGGAGGAGCTGCTGGACGCCTCCCGCGAGCGGGTGGTGCTGCTGCCCGGCAGTCCCAACCTGCTTGCCCACCCCGACATGCCGCGGCGGGAGCCGGCGGGCCTGCCGGCGCGGGAGGCGGCGGAGCTGCGGCTGCTGTTCTTCGGCCACGGCTGCAGCCGCAAGGGCCTGGACGGCCTGCTCGGCCTGCTGGCGGGGCGCTCCTGGCCGGCGTCGCTGCACCTGGTGGTGGCGGGCGAGGGGGTGCTGCGGGGGGTGGAGCCGGCGCTGCTGGAGCAGGTGCGCCGGCGGCTGCGCCTGACGGTGCTCGATCACTACGTGGAGCCGGCCGCGGTGGCGGGACTGTTCACCGGGGCCGATCTGCTGCTCATGCCCTACGTGAAGCAGTGCAGGAGCCCGCTGCTCGACCTGGCCGCGGCATTCCGTCTGCCGGTGCTGCGCAGCGACCGGGTCCAGGGGGCGGCATTCTGGGAGGGGGTGCACGGGGTGACCGTGGTCCACGACGACATGCCGGCCCTCGCGGCGGCGCTGATGGGGTTGGTGAAGGGTCCGGAGCGCCTGGTGTCGATGCGCCGGGCGCTGGCCCGGGAGGGCGGGGTGGAGAGTGCCATCCGCCGGCTTGCCGCCGGCCACCTCCACCTCTACCGGCAGTTGGCGGCGGTACCCGGGACGACGAGCGCCGCGACTGCGGAGGTGTTCGATCCCGGTTTCGACGGTTCCTGGAGGGGCTGACCATGGGTGCCGGCAAGACACTGATCCTCATCGCCCACGAAGGCAGGCTGGCGGAGCTCATCAAGCTGCTGCAGATGCGCCGGGCGATCTTCGAGCACTACCGGCTGCTGGCCACCACCGAGGTGGGCGAGGCCATCGAGGCGGAAACGGGCCTGGAGGTGACCCACCTCTTCTCCGGCCGGCGCGGCGGCGAGATCCAGCTCTGCGGCCTCATCACCACCAACACCATCAAGGCGGTGATCTTCCTGCGCGATCCGGCCAACGTGCGCCTGGACGAACCGGACATCACGCCCTTCTACCGCGCCTGCGATCTCAACAACGTGCCGCTGGCGAGCAATATCGTGGGGGCCGCCGCGCTGACCCACTGGCTGGGACGCAACCTGGGATCGGAGTCGCCGGCGGCGGATCCGCAGGCGGCGGCGGGATGAGGCGGCGGCGATGAGGGCCGGGAACCTGGAACAGGCGGCGGGCTTCTACAGCGGCAACATGCTGCTCATCGACGAGCCCCTCTGCCTCAACCTGCGCGGCCGCCGGGAGTGGTGCGGCGCCTGCGCCGAGGCCTGTCCGGCGCAGGCGCTCGCGCTCAGCCCGGACGCCGTCGACCTGGCCGATTCGGCCTGCACCGGCTGCGGCGCCTGCCTGCCGGCCTGTCCGGCGGGGGTGCTGCGGATGTCGGGCTTCTCCCCCCGCCGGCTGCTGGAGCTGATGCGGGGGCAGGCCACGGTTCACCTCCACTGCCGCGAAAGCCGCGGCAGGGACGGCGGGGTGGTCATTCCCTGCCACCAGGTCCTGGACGCCCGGCTGCTGGCGGCGGCCGCGGCCGAGGGCGTCGGACAGATCCTGCTGCACGGCCTGGAGCGCTGCGGGCAGTGCGATCGCGGCGACGGGGCGGGCTGTGTCGCCCGTGAGCGGGCGCGGCTGGAGGAGTGGCTCGGGGAGCGGGCGCCGCGGGTGGCGCCGGCGCGGGAGCATGAGCGGGGCGGGGGCGAGCGCCAGCGGGCCGACCAGGCCCGCCTGAACCGGCGCGATTTCCTGCGCCTGACCGGCGCGCGGATCGTCGACAACGTGGCGGGCTGGATGGTTCCGGCCGACACCGGGGAGGGGACGGAACTGCCCTTCCACCAGGGCGGTGAGGAGTTGCAGCGCCCGGCCGCCTACCAGGCGGTGGCGGCGGAGCGGGTGGAGCGGATTCCCTGGGCGGCGGAGGCGCTGCCGCCCTGGTCGCTGCGTACCCTGGCGGAGTCCTGCAGCGCCTGCCTCGCCTGCGGGCGGCGCTGCCCCACCGGGGCCCTGCGCGCCCATGAGGAGCCGGAGGGGATCGCCATCAGCTTCGCTGCGGCCCTGTGCACCGATTGCCGGCTGTGCGAGCGCATCTGCCCCGAGCAGGCGGTGGTGTCGCGCCCGGCCCGGACGGCCGCCGAGGTCTCGGCGCCGCGCACCCGGCTGCTGTTCCGGCAGGCCCGGCGCTGCGGCTGCTGCGGCCAGCCGTTCCAGCCGGTGGAGGAGGCGGAGACGGCGTGCCCCACCTGCCGGAACGAGCAGGAGCTGGATGCGGAATGGCTGGCGATGCTGGGCGAGTAGGCGGGTGATGGTGCCGGCCATCGTGCTGGCGCTGTCCGGAGCCGCCGTGCTCTGGTGGCGGGGCCAGCCGCACACCCCGGAGGCGTTGTTCCGGGCCCGCTGCTCCGCCTGCCACGAGCTGCGCGCCGAGCGGGTGTGCGGGTTCGCGCCGGCCCTGCGACCGGCCATCGTCGACACCATGCGCCGGCTGCACGGAGCGGCGGCGGTCATCGATGGGGCGGAAGCCGCCATCATCAAGCGCTACCTGAGCGAGGAGCTGCCATGTCCATGAACGCCGCCCTGCAGGCGGAGACACTCGAGGAGCAGGTTCTGGAAATCCTCCGGACGGTGGTCACGGCGCCCGACGGGCCGGACATCGTCGGCAGTGGCGCGGTCTACGCCGTGGTGGCAACCGGCGGCGCGGTCCGGGTGCTGATCGACCCGGACCGGATTCCCGCCGGGGAGCAGGAGCCGCTGGCCGAATTCCTCACGCCCCTGGTGGAGGCGCTGCCGGGGGTGGAGCGGGTGGTGGTCAAACCGCGGCCCCGCTCCGTGGCCCAGCGCCCGGAGCTGCCGGACATCGCCCGGGTGGTGGCGGTCCACAGCGGCAAGGGCGGGGTGGGCAAATCCACCGTGGCGGTCAACCTGGCCTGCGCCCTGGCGGCGGCCGGCTACCGGGTGGGACTGCTCGATGCCGATGTCTACGGCCCCTCCGCGCCCACCCTGCTGGGGCTCTCCGGCCGCGCCGAGACCACCGCGGACGGTCTGCGCATCCGCCCGCTGGTGGCCCATGGCGTGCGGGTGATGTCGCTGGGCTTCCTGCTGCCCGAGGGCCAGGCGCTCATCTGGCGCGGCTCGCTGGTGGACCAGGGGCTGCCGCAGCTGTTCACCGACGTGGACTGGGGCGGGCTGGACGTGCTGCTGGTGGATCTGCCGCCCGGCACCTCGGACGTGCACCTCGCCGCCGCCCGTCAGGTGGTGCTCGCCGGCGTCGTCACCGTCACCGCCCCGGGGCAGCTGTCGGTGGACGACGTGCGCCGCGGCATGGAGATGTTCGCCGATCTCGCGGTGCCCTGCCTGGGGGTGGTGGAGAACCTGGCCGGCCTGACCTGCCGGCGCTGCGGCGCGGTGGGGAAGGTGTTCGGCAGCGACGGCGGCGCGGGGTTGGCCGCGGAGGTGGGGGTGCCGCTGCTGGCGCGCCTGCCCTTCCTGCCGGCCCTGGCGGCATCGGGCGACGCGGGCGTGCCGGTGGTGGTGGGGGAGCCCGACTCCCTGCCGGCGCGGATTTTCACCGGCCTGGCCCGTTCCCTGGCGGGGCGGATCGGCCTGCGGCAGGAGGCGCGGCAGTCATGGACCTGAAGAAACCCTTTCCCGTCCCGGTGGTGAGCGCCGCCGCGGCGCGGCGTGCGGAAGACCCCTGGTATGCCGAACCGCAGAGCCCGGTTCCCGGCGTCCGCGACGTGGTGCTGGTGGGCAGCGGCAAGGGCGGCGTGGGCAAGTCCACGGTCACCGTCAACCTGGCCTGCGCCCTGGCCGCGCAGGGACTGCGGGTGGGCGTGGCGGATGCGGATCTGTACGGTCCCTCGGTGGCGAGGCTGCTGGGCACCGGGGCGGGACTGGCGCACGGGGAGGACGGGCGCACTGTGCCGGCCCTGGCCCACGGCGTCCACGCCGTGTCGGTGGCCAACATCCTGCCCCCGGAGGCGGCCCTGGCCTGGAAGGGCCCGCTGGTGGCCCAGGCCCTGCTGCAGCTGTTCCACGAGGTGGCCTGGCCGGACCTCGACCTGCTGCTGGTGGACCTGCCGCCCGGCACCGGCGACGTGCAGCTCACCCTGCTGGAGCAGGTGCCGGTCAGCGGCGCGCTGCTGGTCACCACGCCCCAGCGGTTGGCCCTGGCCGACGCCGAGCGGGGCATCGCCCTGTTCCACGAGCTGGACATTCCGGTGTTCGGGCTGGTGGAGAACATGAGCCACTATGTCTGCCCCTGCTGCGGCGAGCACCAGCCCCTGTTTCCCGAGGGCGGCGTGCGCGACCTGGCGGCGCGGCGGCACGTTTCCTACCTGGGTTCCATTCCCCTGGATCCCGCCGGCCAGGCGCTGGCCGACGGCGGCACCCCGCTGGTGGCGGCACAGCCGGAGGCCGCCGCGGCGCAGGCGTTCACCGCCATGGCGGAGCGGCTGCGGGCGGCGGTGGAGCTGGAGCGGCGCGCCCTCGACCGGAGCCCGGAGGCCGGCGGGCGGGAGGCGCACGCGGCGTTCTGGGAACAGCTGCTGGACTGACGGATTTACGGAGGCACGACGATGGACGGGATTCGACTGTGGGTGAACTGGGACGCGGCGGCACCGGTGTCGGCGGAGCGGCTGGCCGGTACCGACGGCCTGGTGGTGACCGCGGCGGGGGCGCCGGCGCCGCCGGACGCCTGGCCGGCGCCGGTGGCCGTGCTGTGCGGAGCCGACCCCGAGGCCCTGCCCGCGTGGCGCGAGCGTCCCGATCTCGTGTGGGTGGCCGACGGCGGGGTCGAGGAGGTGGCCCGCCTGCGCGAGCAGTTCCCGGAACTGGCCTGGGTGCCGCGCCTGACGGCCTACCGCCCGGAGGTGCGCTACGACTTTCCCCGCCGCTACAACGAAGAGGGATTCAGCTTCTACGTGCCGGACACCGCGACCGTGCACGGCTACCGCACCGCGCCCGGCGGCCTGGCCCTGGGGCAGGCGCTGGAACGGGCGCGGAGTCTCGGCTTCGAAACCCTGTGGCTGCACAGCCGGCTGGCCGAGCAGCGGGCGCGCGGCTTCGACCTGGAGCTGGTCGAGCAGGCCGGGGAGGATTTCCGGGGCCGTCTCTGGCTCTCCGGCGGCGGCACCGAGGAGCGCCACCTGGTCAACCTGGCCCGGGAGGGCGGCGTGGCGGCGGTGGCGGTCGCGGCCGGGCTCTGCGGCGCCTGCGGCGGCGAGCGGCTGCGCCTGGCCCTGGCCAGCGGCGCCGAGACGGGCACGCCGGTACGCTTCGCCGCCGGGCGAGGTGAGGAGCCGCCCGCGGTCCATGGCTGACGGGCGGTTCCTGGCCCCACTGCTGCTGGCATTGGTCGTCGCCGCGGCGGGCGGGGGCGAGCGGCCGCCGCCGCTCGCCCCCGGGGCGCTGGCCGAATGGCTGGCGCAGGCGGATCCGCCCCTGGTGCTCGATGTGCGCGGCGGGGAGGCCTATCGGGCGGGCACGGTTCCCGGCGCCCTCGACGCCGGCCGGGACGCGGCGGGCTTCACCCCTGACGGCCGCGGCGGGGCGGTGGTGCTGATAGCCGGCGCCAGCGACGCCCTGCCCGGCTGGCAGGCGCGTCTGGCCGCGGCCGGGCACGAGGTCTACCGGCTGCAGGGCGGCATGGAGGCCTGGCGGGAGGCGGGCCTGCCGCTGGAATTCGGGACGCGCTACGTGCGTCCGGGCACGGTGCCGTTCGTCATCCCCCGCGGCCTGTGCGAGATGAACGAGCCGGCCCAGGTGTTCGAATGAATGCCCCTGGCGGCCTGTCCCCTGCGGTGGCGGTGCTGGCCCTGCTGCTCTCCGCACCCGCTGCGCCGTCCGCCGCCCACGGGGATTCAGGCTGCCGGGCGTGCCACCCGCTGGCCGGCGCGCAGTTCGCGCAGACGGCCATGGCCCATGCCGCCGGGAGCCCCGATTTTATCGGCGAGCTCGCCGCTGCGGACAATCCCGCCCGCTGCCTCGACTGCCATGCGCCCGGCGGCGGGGCCGGCCTCGCCTGCACCGACTGCCATGGCGACGGCGGCCATCCCTATCCCGCGGTGGCCGTTCCCGGGGGCTGCGCCCGCTGTCACGACGCGCCGGGGGAGAGCACGGTGCGCCGCTACCTTGCCGGCCCGGCGCCGCTGCGGGGGGAGGACTGCCTGGACTGCCATCTGCCGGGGGAACGCGCCGGCCACGATTTCCGGGGCCCGTCGCGCCCGGGATTCCTGGCGGGCGTGGCGCGGCTGCGCATGCTGGTGCGCCGGGAGCCCGGCGGACCGGTCGCCGTGATCCAGGTGCGCCACCGGGCCGGCCATGCGCTGCCCGGCGGGACCACGGGGCGCGCGGTGTGGCTGCGGGTGACGGGGCTGAAGGGGGATGGCCGGGTCGCCTGGAGCGAGCAGGTGCGCTTCGGCTGGGAACGCCTCCCGGACGGGCGCTGGCGCGAGGCTACGATACCGCCGGGCGGGGGTGTTATGCTGGAATTTCCCCGGCCGCAGCGGGGTGGTTCGGTCCGGCTCCGGGCGGAGCTCGTCTACCGTTTCCGGCCCGGTCCGCTGGAGCCCGCCGATCCGCGCCAGGTGCTGCTGGACCGGCTCGAGCTGGCGCTGGTGGAACAGCATACTGAGTGAGCGTGAATCCCGTGCGTGTCCTGCTGAACACGATAGCCGTTCTCCTGGCCGCCCTCGCCCTGGCGGTGAGCGGTGTCGCCGAGTCCCGCGAGAGCGCCGGTCCCTATCGCGTCGGCCTGACGCCGGTGTTCCTGGACAACCAGACCTCCTTCCTGCGCGACTGGGAGGAGTACCTCGAGCGCCACCTCGATCACCCCGTGGACTTCCTCCAGCGCCAGACCTACCGGGAGATCACCGAGCTGCTGCTCACCGGGCAGCTCGACGCGGCCTGGATCTGCGGCTATCCCTTCGTGCGCCACCGTGACGCGCTGCGCCTCCTGGCCGTGCCCCTGTTCGAGGGCGAGCCCCTGTACCGCTCCTATCTCATCGTCCCGGCGGCCGATGTCGAGACCCGGTCGGTGGCCGATCTGAAGGGGCGGGTGTTCGCCTATTCGGATCCCGACTCCAACTCCGGCTTCCTGGTGCCGCGGGTCGAGTTGCGCCGCCAGGGCTACGATCCCCGCCGTTTCTTCGCCCGCACCTTCTTCACCTGGTCCCATCGCGACGTGGTGAGCGCGGTGGCCGACGGCGTGGCCCAGGCCGGCGCGGTGGACGGCTATGTCTGGGAGACCCTCAGCCACACCCACCCGGAGCTCACCGGGGCCACCCGGGTGGCGTGGACATCGCAGCCGTTCGGTTTCCCGCCCCTGGTGGCGCGGGCCGATCTCGACCGCGAGCGGTTCCGCCGGCTGCAGGGCGTGCTGCTGGAGATGCCGGCGGATCCCGAGGGCCGGCGCCTGCTGCAGCGGCTCAACCTGGACGGCTTCAGCCCGGGCGAGGAGGGGCTGTTCGCCGGCATTGCCGCGGCCATGGACCGGTTCGGGGAGGAGTGAGGTGGCGTTCCGCAACCTGAGCTACCGGATACGGGTGCCGCTGAGCCTCAGCCTCGCCATCCTGCTGACCGGCCTGGTGGTGGCGCTGGCGCTCACCTGGCGGGCCGCCGAGGATCTGCGCCGCGATCTGTTCCGCAACGCCGTGGAGGTGGGCACCGTGCTCTCCAACTCGCTGCCGGCGGCGATCAAGCACGATGACCTGTGGCAGGCCTACCAGCTGCTGCAGGCGGCGCGCACGCCGGGGGACGAGCGCGGCGAGCGCCTGTTCCTGGTCCTGGACCGGGACCAGCGCATCTACGTCTCGAGCCAGCCGAACCAGTACCCGGTGCTGAGCGAGTTGCGCGGCCAGGGCCCCGAGCTGGCCCGGGTGGAACATGCCGTCCGGCAGGGGCGGACCCTGGAGCCCTATGCCGTGGACCAGTCGGAGAACGAGCGCATCTACGTGGTGCTGCCGATGCTCGACGACGGCGTGGCCATGGGCACACTGGTCATCGGCTACGCCCGGACCCTGTTCCTGCCCCGTTTCCACGGCATTCTCACCCGCGTCGGCTGGTCGGCGCTGATCCTGATGGCGGTGCTGCTGCCCATCGGCTGGTACCTGGGCGATCGCATGGTGCGGCCGCTGATCCAGCTGGCCAACTGCCTCGGCCGGGTGGGGCGTCAGCCGCTGGAGCAGATCCAGTGCACCCTGCACGAGGGCAGCGACGAGATCGGGCAGCTGGGGGTGCGTTTCCACCAGATGCTCCACGAGCTGGAGCAGAAGCAGCGGCTGGAGACGCAGATGGTGGCGGCCGAGCGGCTGGCGGCGGTGGGCCGGCTCGCCGCCGGGGTGGCCCACGAGATCAACAATCCCCTGGGGGGGATGCTCAACGCCATCAGCACCTACCGGCGGCACGGCAGCGCCGATCCGGTCGCGGAGAAGACCTTCGACCTGCTGGAGCGGGGCCTGCAGCAGATCCGCGACACCGTCTCCGCCCTGCTGGTGGAGGCCCGGGCGAGCAGCCACGACCTGACCCCCCAGGACGTGGACGACGTGGCCACCCTGCTGCGCCCGGATGCCCAGAAGCGCGCCGTGCGCCTCAGCCTCGAGAACGGCCTCACCGCGCCGCTGCCGGTGCCGGCCAGCCCGGTGCGCCAGGTGCTCATCAACCTGTCCCTGAACGCGGTGCAGGCCACGCCCGCGGGCGGGGCCGTGCACTGCCGGATCCACCCCGGCGAGGGGCGGCTCGCCATCGAGGTGGACAACGAGGGCGAGACCATTCCGGCCGAGCGCCTGCGCCACCTGTTCGAGCCGTTCGTGCACCACAACCCCGCCGGCCACGGCCTCGGCCTGTGGGTGACCTACCAGATCATCCAGCAGCTGCAGGGCCGGATCGACGTGGAGAGCCAGGCGGGGCGCACCCGCTTCACCGTCCTGCTGCCGGTGGGGCAGGAGCTGGCCGCATGAACGGCCGCGCCCAGCCCCGCCTCTGCCTGGTGGAGGACGACCCCATCATGGGGGAGTCCCTCATGCACCGCTTCGCCCTGGAGGGGATCGCCTGCGACTGGTATCGCGAGGCCGGCGCCGCGCTGGCCGCCGTGGAGGGCCAGGGCTACGCGCTGGTGCTGAGCGATATCCGGCTGCCGGACATGAGCGGCGAGGGGCTCTACCAGGCGCTGCTGGAGCGCTGTCAGGCGCCGCCGCCCATCCTGTTCATTACCGGCTACGGCACCATCGACCAGGCGGTGCGGCTGCTGAAGCTGGGCGCCCGCGACTACCTCACCAAGCCCTTCGACCTCGACGAGTTGCTCGACCGCCTGCGGGCGCTGGCGCCGGCGCTGTTCGGCGGCGGGGCGGAAGTGCTGGTGCCGGTGCTGGGCATATCGCCGCCCATGCGCCGGGTCCAGGACCTGCTGGCCCGGGTCGCCGGCCACACGGTGGGCGTGCTGATTACCGGCGAGTCGGGGGTGGGCAAGGAGTACGCGGCGCGCTATCTGCACGACTCCGCCGATCCGCAGGGCCGCACGCCGTTCGTGGCCGTGAACTGCGCGGCCCTGCCGGAGCACCTGCTGGAGGCGGAGCTGTTCGGCTACGAGCGCGGCGCCTTCACCGGCGCGGTGCGGACCCATCGCGGCGTGTTCGAGCGCGCCGACGGCGGGACCCTGTTCCTGGACGAGGTGGGGGAGATGCCGCCGGCGATGCAGGCGAAGCTGCTGCGGGCCATCCAGGAGCGCACCGTGATGCGGCTGGGCAGCGAGCGGCCGGTCCGGGTCAACGTCCGCCTGGTCTGCGCCACCAACCGGGACCTCAGGAAGATGGTGGAGGAGGGGAGCTTCCGCGAAGACCTCTTCTACCGCATCAACGTCATCCACGTGCCGCTGCCGCCCCTGCGGGAGCGGCGCGAGGACATCGCCTGGTTCGCCCACCGGTTCGTCGAGGAGTACAACCAGGCTCACGGCGTGCGGCACCTGCTGGGGCCGGCGGGCGAACGCTTCCTGCAGGAGCAGCCCTGGCCGGGCAACCTGCGCGAGTTGCGCCATGCCATCGACCGCGGCTGCATCCTCGGCGAGGGGGACCTGCTCGGGCCGCTGGAGCTGGGAGCGGCCCCCTGGACCGCGGAGGGTGAAGGCGGCGGCGAGGCGGCCGGATCGGCCGAGGACCTCAGGACCTACCTGGAGCAGTGCGAGCGGCGGCTCATCGAGGAGACGCTGGAGAGCCACGAGTGGCGCATCGCCGACTCCGCCGCCGCGCTCGGCATCAGCCGCAAGAACCTGTGGGAGAAGATGCGCAAGCACGACCTGCAGCGGGACGAGGAGTGACGCCGGTCCGGCCCCGGCCGCCCGGCCGTTTCCGCAGGCCGGGCTGAAGTCGCCGCCGGGCCCGGGCTCAGAGCCAGCTTTCCACCTTCTTCCGGTCGGGCACGCCGCCGGCGTGCACCACCGTGCCGTCGATGACCACGCCCGGGGTGGACATGACCCCGTAGGACATGATGTCGGCCATCTCCTCCACCTTCTCCAGCCGGATCGCCACGTTGCGGGCCTTCGCCACCTCCTCGATGAGGGCGGCGGTGGTCTTGCAGTTGCGGCAGCCGCCGCCGAGTACCTTGATCTCTTTCATGCCGTTTCTCCTTGCGGTTCCTATCCTGTTGAAGCGGGTGCTCAGCTCCGCCCGATCTCCTCCAGCCGCTCCTGCAGGCGCAGCCTGTCGAGGGAGGCGAGGGGCAGGTTGACGAAGGCCCGGATGCGGTGCTCCAGGGCGCTCAGGGCCTGGCGGAAGGCCTGCATGCGGGTCACCTCGTCGCCCTCCGCGGCGGCGGGGTCGGGCACGCCCCAGTGGGCGGTCATGGGCTGGCCGGGCCAGGCCGGGCAGGTCTCCGCCGCCGCCTTGTCGCAGACGGTGAAGACGAAGTCCATGGACGGGGCGCCGTCGGCGGCGAACTCCGCCCAGTCCTTGCTGCGCGCCTCTCCGGCGGGCAGGTCGAGCCGCTCGAGCAGTTCCAGCGCCAGCGGATTCACCTGGCCGGTGGGATGGCTGCCGGCGCTGAAGCCCCGGAATTGTCCCTGTCCCCAGTGGTTGATGAGCGACTCGGCCATGATGCTGCGGGCGGAGTTGCCGGTGCAGAGGAACAGGACGTTGTAGATTCGGTTCTCGGTCTGGTTCATGTTGCGGTCACCCGTTGCGCTTCAGGTCAGCAGGTTGAAGCCCCACCCCACCAGGATGAAGGCCACGGCCAGCACGCCGGCGAACAGCGCCAGGGCCGGCCACTTGACGACCTTGCGCAGGATCAGCATCTCCGGCAGCGACAGGGCGGCGATGCTCATCATGAAGGCGAGGGTGGTGCCCACCGCCACGCCCTTGGTGAGCATCGCCTCGGCCACCGGGATGACGCCGGTGGCGTTGGAGTAGAGGGGGATGCCCATCAGCACCGCGGCGGGCACGGCGAGCCAGTTGCCCTCGCCGCCCAGGTGGGTGGTCACCCAGTCGGCAGGCACGAAGCCGTGGAACAGGGCGCCCAGGGCGATCCCGGCCACCACCCACTTCCAGATGCGGCCGACGATCTCCCGCACCTCGGCCAGGGCGTAGCGGTGGCGGCCGGCCAGCGAGGTGTCAGGCTCGGCCCGGGCCGCCTCGCCCAGGTGGATGTTCCAGACGTAGGCCTCCACCCAGCGCTCGGGGCGGAAGCGCTGCATGGCGATGCCGCCGAACCAGGCCACCGTCAGCCCGGCGCCCACGTAGAGGGCGGCCAGCTTCCAGCCGAGGATGCCCACCAGCAGCACCGCGGCCACCTCGTTGATCATGGGGCTGGCGATGAGGAAGGAGAAGGTGACCCCCAGCGGGATCCCCGCCTCCACGAAGCCGATGAACAGGGGCACCGAGGAGCAGGAGCAGAACGGGGTGACCGCGCCCAGGGTGACCGCCAGCCCGCGGGCCAGCCAGGCGGGCCGGCCGCGCACGTACTCGCGCACCCGCTCCGGGGAGAGCATCGCCCGCAGCAGGCCCATGGCGTAGATGACCGCCACCAGGAGCACGAAGATCTTGGCGGTGTCCATGACGAAGAAGTGCAGCGCGGCGGCGGCGTGGGAGTCGGGCGCGAGGCCGAGCCAGCGGTAGACGACGAGGTTGGCGAAGACGTCGAACATGGCCTCAGGCCGCCTGCCGCTCGTACCAGCCGCGGCTGGCGTTGACGATCTTCACCACCGAGAGCATCACCGGCACCTCCACCAGCACCCCCACCACGGTGGCCAGCGCCGCGCCCGAGTCGAAGCCGAACAGGGCGATGGCGGCGGCCACCGCCAGTTCGAAGAAGTTGCTGGCGCCGATGAGGGCCGAGGGGCCGGCAACGCAGTGGGCCACGCCGAGGGTCCGGTTGAGCAGGTAGGCGAGCCCGGAGTTGAAATAGACCTGGATCAGGATCGGCACCGCCAGCATCAGGATGACGAGGGGCTGGGCCAGGATCTGCTCGCCCTGGAAGCCGAACAGCAGCACCAGGGTGGCCAGCAGGGCCGCCAGCGAGACCGGGTGCAGGCGCCGCAGCAGCCGCTCCAGCGCCGCCGCGCCGCCGCGGGCCAGCACCGCCCGCCGCCACCACTGGCCCACCGCCACCGGGATGAGGATGTAGAGCGCCACCGACAGGAACAGGGTGCCCCAGGGCACGGTGATGCTGGAGATGCCCAGCAGGAGTCCCACGATGGGGGCGAAGGCCACGATCATGATGGCGTCGTTGAGCGCCACCTGGGTCAGGGTGAAGTGGGGCTCGCCCCGGGTCAGGTGGCTCCAGACGAAGACCATGGCGGTGCAGGGCGCCGCGGCCAGCAGGATCAGCCCGGCGATGTAGGCGTCGTGCTGGTCGGCCGGCAGCCACTCGGCGAACACCCCGCGGATGAAGATCCAGCCCAGCAGCGCCATGGAGAAGGGCTTCACCGCCCAGTTGACGAACAGGGTCACCCCGATGCCCTTCCAGTGCTCGCCCACGTGGTGCAGGGCGGCGAAGTCGATCTTCAGCAGCATGGGGATGATCATCAGCCAGATGAGCAGCGCCACGGGCAGGTTCACCCGGGCCAGCTCCAGCCCGCCGACGGCCTGGAACGGTTGCGGGAACAGGTGCCCGAGGGCGATGCCCGCCACGATGCAGAGAAAGACCCACACGGTCAGGTAGCGCTCGAACAGGCCCATGGGGCTGCCGGCGGCGCGCCTGGCGGTGGTTTCACACTGGGCGCTCATGCCGGCACGCTCTCCCGCAGGCGGGCCAGGAGTCCGGCCACCCGCTCGCGCACCTCGTCGCGGGTGGCGCGGAACACCGCCATCACCTCCCCCTCGGTGCCGGTGGCCTTGGCCGGATCGGACAGCGGCCAGTGCTCCTTGCGGGTGCCGGCGGGCAGCACCGGGCAGTGCTCGTCGGCGTGGCCGCAGACGGTGACCACCAGGTCCACCCCGGCGAGCATGGCGTCGGTGAGGCGGGTGGACTCCTGGGCGGAGATGTCCACTCCGGCCTCGGCCATCACCGCGATGGCGCGGGGGTTCTTGCCGTGGGCCTCGATGCCGGCGGAGAGGCATTCGAAGCGTTCGCCGCCGAGGGCGCGGCCCCAGCCTTCGGCCATCTGGGAGCGGCAGGAGTTGCCGGTGCAGAGAAACAGGATGCGGGTCTTGTGGGGGGGCACGGCCGGATCTCCGGTGGGTCGGGTCAGTACGTCAGACGGCGCAGCGGGCCGGTGGCCGGCCCGCCATGGTGGCCAGCCGCTCGCGGTCGCCGCGGTAGGGCGCCCGGGCGTTGAGGCCCGCGGCGGTCTGCGTGAGTACCGCCTGCACCCAGCCGGGCAGGCCGGGATTCAGGCGGTAGTGGATCCAGAGCCCCTCGCGCCGATCCTCCACCAGTCCGGCGCGGCGCAGCTGGGCCAGGTGGCGGGAGATCTTGGGCTGCGACTCCTCCAGGGCGTGGGTGAGCTCGCACACGCACAGCTCGCCGAGCCCATGCAGCAGCACCAGGCAGCGCAGGCGGGTGGGATCGGCGAGGCTGCGGAACAGGGCTTCAGGGTCTGTATTCATGGGGCCAAATATACGTTGAAACGTATATATGTCAATACGCATATATTGTGCCGGGCCGGTTCCGGGCTCAGGTTCGGATGGTGCGCCCTGCTCAGCCGCCGTAGCGGCGGCTGAGCAGGGCGTGGAGGGCGCGCAGGGCCATGGCCTCGCCCCCCTTCGGGCGGCCGGGGCGATCCTGGTCGTTCCAGGCGTAGAGGTCGATATGGGCCCAGGCGGGCGTGTCGGTGACGAAGCGGGAGAGGAACAGCCCGGCGGTCACCGCGCCGGCGTGGCCGTTCTCGCTCACGTTGGCGAGGTCCGCCACCGGGCTCTCCAGCCACTTGGCATAGCCGGGCCACAGGGGCAGGCGCCAGAGGGGATCCTCCACCGCCGCGGCATGGCCCAGGAGCTCGCCGGCCAGCCCGTCGTCGGGGCTGAACAGCGCCGGCAGGTCCGGTCCCAGGGCCACCCGCGCCGCCCCGGTGAGGGTGGCGCAGTCCACCAGCAGGTCGGGCTTTTCGGCGTCGGCCTCGGCCAGCGCGTCGGCGAGCACCAGCCGGCCCTCGGCGTCGGTGTTGCCCACCTCCACGGTGAGTCCCTTGCGGGTGCGCAGGATGTCGCCGGGGCGGAAGGCGTCGCCGGAGATGGCGTTCTCCACCGCCGGCACCAACACCCGCAGCCGCACCGGCAGGCCGGTGTCCATCACCAGCCGCGCCAGCCCCAGCACGGTGGCCGCGCCGCCCATGTCCTTTTTCATGTTGCGCATGCCGCTGGCCGGCTTGATGTCCAGCCCGCCGCTGTCGAAGCAGACCCCCTTGCCCACCAGGGTCACCTTCGGCGCGTCCGCCGCGCCCCAGGTGAGGTCGATGAGGCGCGGGGCGCGCAGGGCGGCGCGGCCCACGGCGTGGACGGCCGGGTAGCCGGCGCTGAGCAGGTCGTCGCCCACGATGACGCTGAAGCGGGCGCCGAACCCGGCCGCCAGCGCCTCGGCGGCGGCGGCCAGTTCCGCCGGCCCCATCTCCGCCGCCGGGGTGTTGACGAGATCCCGGGTCAGGGTCATGGCGGCGGCGGTCTTGCGGGCCAGTCCCGCATCCGCCCCGGCCGGCGGCACCAGCGCCGTCTCCGGGGCGGGCTTTTCCACCGGGCGCTTGAAGCGGTCGAAGCGGTAGCCGCCCAGCAGCCAGCCGGTGACGAGCGCGGTGGCCTTGTCCGCGGGCGGCTCCCCGGCGAGGCGGTAGCTGCCGCCGGGCAGCTGCGCGGGCAGCCCGGCCAGGCTCCAGGGGCCGAGCGGCTCCTCCACACCCGCGAGCGCGCCGCCGAGCCCGCCCGTGCCGGGCAGCAGCAGGATCCTGCCCGCCTCGGCGCCGAAGCCCGAGGCCCGCACCCAGGCGGCGGTGGCCTCCGGCTGGGCCGCGAGCCAGGCTTCGAGGCTCGCGGGGGTGACGAGGTGGAGGGGCAGGGCGGTGGCGTCGGCGGCGGCCAGGGTCGCGGGCACGGTCGGGCTCCTTGAGTGCTTCAGGCGTATGGGAGAAAGGGGGATTTAACCACGAAGGCACGAAGGACACGAAGCTTGTCTGGTCGGGTTATCAGCTGGCGCGTTGCCGTTACGGCGAACGGCGCGGCGACCACAACCGTGGGGGATGAGAAATCCGGTCAGGCACCCTTAATCTTCGTGTCCTTCGTGTCCTTCGTGTCCTTCGTGTCCTTCGTGGTGAACAGACGGACTAACCGGCTCCACTACGCCGGCTCGATCTCCTCGAGGGTGGGGTAGTCGGTGTAGCCGTGCTCGCCGCCGCGGTAGAAGGTGTCGGGGTCGGGGGGGTTGAGGGGGGCGTTGCGGCGCAGGCGCTCGGGCAGATCGGGGTTGGCGAGGAAGGGCACGCCGAAGGAGACCAGGTCGGCGTAGCCCTCGGCCAGGGCCGCCTCGGCCCGGGCCCGGTCGTAGCCGCCGTTGGCCATGTAGACGCCGTGCCAGCGGCGGCGCAGCTCGCGGAAGTCCACCCGCTGCTCGGGGCCGCCGGGTGGGGCGCTCTCGGTGACATGCAGGTAGGCCAGGCCGTAGCCGTCGAGGCATTCGGCCACGTGGTTGAACAGCGCCTGCGGGTCGGAGTCGTGCATGCTGTTGAAGGTGTTGCGGGGCGAGATGCGCACGCCCACCCGATCGGCGCCCCAGACCCCTATCACCGCCTCCACCACCTCCCGCAGGAAGCGCACCCGGTTCTCCACCGGTCCGCCGTAGCGATCGCCGCGCCGGTTGCTGCCGTCGCGCAGGAACTGATCGATGAGGTAGCCGTTGGCGGCGTGGATCTCCACGCCGTCGAAACCCGCCACCTCGGCGTTCTCCGCCGCCACGATGAACTGCTCCACCACCTCCGGCACCTCCTCGGTATCCAGCTCGTGGGGGGTGACGTAGGGCTGCATGCCCTCCGGAGTGACGGCCTCGCCCTCGGGGCGGATGGCCGACGGCGCCACCGGCAGCGCGCCGTTGGGCTGCAGGCTCGGGTGGGAGATGCGCCCGCCATGCCACAGCTGGACGAAGATGCGCCCCCCCTGTCTGTGCACCGCCTCGGTGATCCGGTGCCAGCCGCCCACCTGGCCGGGACTGAGGATCCCGGGCGTGCGGGGGTAGGGGATGCCCTGCGGCGAGACGTGGGTGGCCTCGGTGATGATGAGTCCGGCCGAGGCGCGCTGGGCATAGTAGCGGGCCATCAGGTCGGTCGGCGCGCTGACCGCGTTGGCGCGGTTGCGGGTCAGCGGCGCCATCACGATGCGGTTCTTCAGTTCGATCGGGCCGAGCTGGAAGGGTGAGAAGAGGTCGTTGGCCATGGGGGTCGGGAACCGGTGTGCGCGTGCAGTGGCTGGCGTGGAGATTCAAATACTATAACCCGGCCGGTAATGAAATTGGGCTCGTCAGCAGGATTCGTGGGTGCAGAGATGAAGAAGTTTCCTCTCGCCAAGACGCCAAGAACGCCAAGGAATCAAGAGTTCTCTTCCAGCCGATTGACGATGAGAGTGATCCCATGCTTCATGAGCGCCTCGCCGAAATTGAGCAAGTAGCCGAGCCTCCCGTCGACAAGTCGCAAGTACGTGAGGAGTTGCTTCTTGAGCGCGTCATTGAGCTTTTCGACACACTTGAGTTCGATAATGACTTTGTTTTCGACAAGGAGGTCGGCGCGAATGCCATCGTCGAAATTGAGACCTCGGTACTCGGCTTCCCTTGGCGTTCTTGGCGTCTTGGCGAGAGCCTAAAGGATTTGTCCCGGAATGACACAACCCGAAGAATGTGCCTCGTCGCCACTATTATCCATGCGCATCATGCGCTTGGCGCTCGTTACGAGCGGAACATCCACCCACGGAATCCGCTGACGAGCCTGGAATTGCCGTCAGTCCTGGCGCACGACGCGGAAGCCGAGAGTGTCGAGCGTGCTGTCCGGCAAGGTTCCGCCGCGCTTGGCGCTGCGCAGGTTGCCGGAGGTGCTGCGGTAGTGGCCGCCGCGCACGACGCGCTTCTCGCAGGCGCCGTCCACCCAGGCCGCACCGTCGTCGGGAGCGCCGCGGTAGTTGGGGTGGTAGCAGTCCTGCACCCACTCCTCGACGTTGCCGGCGGTGTCCTGCAGGCCGTAGGGATTGGCCGTGAAGCTGCCCACCGGGGCGGTGCTGCTGCCGGCCCAGCGGCTTTCGCAGTCGAAGCAGTTGGCCTTGGCCTCCGCCGCGTCGCTGCCCCACCAGTAGAGGGTGGTGGTGGCGCCGCGGGCGGCATACTCCCACTCGGCTTCGGTCGGCAGACGGTAGGTGTGGCCCGTCTGGCCGCTGAGCCAGCGGGCATAGGCGACGGCGTCGTTCCAGCTGACATTGATGACCGGATGCTCCCCCCGTCCCCAGCCGCCATCGGCGGGGAGGCGGCGGCCGGTGGCGCGGGCGAAGCGATCGTACTGGTCGAAGGTCACCTCGGTGCGGCTGATGGCGTAGGGGGCGAGCGCCACGGCATGGGCGGGACGTTCGTCGAAATGGGGTGAACTGCCGCCGCTGCCCATGGTGTAGCGCCCGCCGGGCAGGGCGATCAGCTCCGGCCCGCGCCCGCCGTCGGCGAGGGTGTCGCTGAAACGGCGCGGGGCGGAAGCGGCGGGTTCGACCGGAGCGGCAGCCGGCGTCGCCGTGGGTGCGCGCGCCGTCGCCGGCGCGGGTGAGGCCGGGGTGGCTTCCGCCGCCGGCGCGGGGGCGGGTGAGGCCGGGGTGGCGTCCGCCGCCGGCGCGGGTGTCTTGGGGGCCGTTTGCGGTCGTGCCGGCGCCGTCAGGGCCGCCGTGTCCGTCTCCCCCAGTCCGGGCAGCCCGGGCAGCCCGCCCGCGGGAAGCAGCAGGAATACCGCGGCGGCAGCCACGGCGCCGGCCACGGCGCCGGCGAGGGCCGGCAGCAGTCCGCCGGTGCGCGCCGGTGCGCCGGCGGACGCCGGCAGCGGGGCGACCGGCGCGGATCTCGACGCCGGGATCGGAGCGCCCGCGGCCTCCGGACGGGACTGGTACTGGAGGGCCTCCAGCTCGTTGCGCAGTCCGCCCGCCTCCTCCTCGAGCTGGGCCCGGCGGCGGGATTCATCCTCCAGCTCCTGCTGGGTCACGGCGAGCCGGTCGCGCAGCTTGGCCACTTCCGCGACGAGCCGTTCGCCCCCTTCACCGCCGGCGGCACCGGTCGTGGCCGCCTGGCGCAGGGCATCCAGCTCGGCTTCCAGGTCCGAGGCATGGTGCTGCAGGTGCTCGAGGCTGCGTTCGGCACGGGCGCGCGCGTCGGCTTCGTGATCGGCCTCACCGCGGGTGGCCTCGAGCTGCAGCTGCACCTGCTCGAGCATGGCCCGGGTCTCCTCGAGGGCCTTGGTGTACTCCTGTCCCGCCTCCTTGCGTGCCGCGTCCAGGGCGGTCGCCAGTTCGCTCTCCTGGTGGGCGTGTCGGACCTCGGCCTCCATCTCCAGGGTCTCGATGCGCTCCCGCAGCAGCGCGACCTGGGCGCCTTCGCCGCCACCCGCCTGCATGGCCCGCTCCAGCTTTCCGGCGTGGCTGCGCAGCCGCTCCAGCTCCTGGCGGGCCTGGTGGAGATCGGCGCTCGCCTCCTGCTCGGCATGGCGGGCCTCCTCGGCCTCCTTGCGCAGGGAATCGAGATCCGCCTCCAGGTTCTCGGCCCGCTCCCGCGTCTGTTCCAGGTCCTCCAGGAGGAGAGCATGGTCCTGCTGCAGCCGTTGGACGGCCTTGTTGCGATGGGTGACCTCGCCCGCCGCCGCCTGCAGCGCGTCGCGCTCCCGGGTGATATTTCCCAGCGCCTGCTCGAGCTCCGCCAGCCGGGTGTGCGCCTGTTCCCGTTCCGACTCCGCCTGTTCCAGCCTCTGCCGCAGCTTGGCGAGCTGCTGTTCGGAGGATTCGCGTTCCGCGCTGGAGGCGGCGCCCGCCTCCTCCGCCTGCCGCAGGCGGCCGGTCAGTTCCTCCAGCTCCCGGGCGGTCTCCGCCGCGGTCCGCTCGCCGGCGTCCCGGGCTGCGGCCAGCTCCCCGCGCAGTGCCTCGTCCTGCTCCCGCAGCTCGGCCAGCTGCGCCTCGGCGGCGGCCAGCTCCTGCTGCAATCCCGCCAGCTGTTCCTCGCCGCTGCCGGTTTGCTGCTGCAGCCGTGCCTCCAGGGTCTCGGCCCGGGTCCGCTGGCGATCCAGCTCGGCGGCGAGCTCGCCCTGTTGCCGCTCGGCCTCGGTTCGCGCCTGTTCGAGGCGCGACTCGGTCTCCTCCAGGCGCGCCTGCAGCTCGTCCAGCAGCTCCGCCTGGGCGGCGCTCTCGTCCTGCAGCCGGGTCTCCAGCCCGCGGGCGCGATCCAGCGCCTGCTCCAGCTCGGCGGCCCGTTCCGAAAGGGCCTGTTCCAGCTCGCCGCGGCTCGACTCCAGCGCCGCCTCGGCGGCGGCGAATTGCTCCTGCAGCGCCTCGAGCGACTGTTGCAGACGGTCGCGCTCGGCCTGGGCGGCGCCCGCCCGCTCCGTCGACTCCGACAGCTGCCGCTCCAGCGTCGCACGGGCCGCCCCGGCCTCCTCCTGTGCCGCCCGGGCCTGTTCCAGCTCCCCTTGCAGCTGCTTGGCCCTGGCTTCGAGGTCGGCGCGGGCGCCCATGGCCTCGGCCTGGTCCTCGCTGATCTCGTGCAGCTGCTGTTCGTAGGACTCGAGGCGGGATTCCGCTTCCTCGCGCCGGCTGTGGGCCTGCGCCAGCTCCTCCCGGGCGCTCTCCAGCGCCTGCTGCAGCTCCCGTGCCTCCTCCGCGGCCCCGGCGAGGCGGGATTCGCTCTCCCGGAGCTGCGCCGTGACGGTCTCCACGCTCTGCTGCAGCGCGGCCTGCCCGGTCTGCTCCAGGTTCAGCGCCTCCTCGTGCTGCTGCAGCAGCCGTGTCCGTTCCGTCTCTTCCTCGGCCAGCTTCCGCTGCAGGGTCTCCACTTCCCCGGCCAGGGCGTCACGGCTCTCGCCGAGGCGGGTGAGCGCTTCCCGTGATTCCTCCGTGGCGGCTTCGGCCGCCGCCAGCCGCTCCTGCAACGCGGCTGCCGTGGCGTGCGCCTGCTCCAGCTCCGTCAACCGTTCCCGCAACTGCCCGGCGTCGCGTTCCTGCCCGGTGCGGAGCCCGTCGATCTCCTCCCGCAGGGCGGTCCGTTCCGCTTCCGCCGTCTCGGCCCGGCTCCGGGCTTCCTCCAGGGCGGCGTCGAGCTCTTCCCGCCCGGCGGTCAGCGCGGCCAGCTCGCCCTGGGCCGCGTCGCGGGCGGATTCGGCCTGCGCCAGCTGTCCGGTCAGCGTTTCGGCCTGTGCCCGGGCCGCGTCCAGTTCGGCCTGGCGTTCGGCCAGGGCGGTCTCCAGCTCCGCGCTGCGCTGCCCCAGCTCCGCCACGCTCTGATCCCGCTCGGACCGCAGCGCCTCCAGCTCCTGCTGCAGCCCGGTGCCCGTTTCCGCCGCCGCGGCGGCCTCCGTCCGCAGCTGTTCCAGCTCCGCGGCCAGGGCCTGGCGCGCCTGCTCCAGCGCTTCCAGGTCCCGCGCCGCGGCATCCCGCGCCGCCTCCGCCGCCGCCCGCTGTTCCTCCAGGCCGGCCGCGCGGCTCTCGGCGCTCTCCAGCGCCTGGCGGCGCGTCTCCAGCTCGGCCTGCAGGGCATCGACCTGCTCCCGCAGCGCCGACTCGCTGCCGCCGAGCTCGTCCCGGGTCTGTTCGAGCGCCTGCTCGGCCACGCCGCGGGCGGTTTCCGCGGCCTCCAGGCGGGTCTCCAGCGCTTCGAGCCCGCGCCGGTGTTCCGCGTCGGCCTGCGCGGCCGATTCCTGCAGCCGGGCCAGCTCCCGGGCCTGGGCATCGCGCTCCTGCGCCAGGGTGTCGGCACTGGCGGCGAGGGTCTCGAGGCGGTCGGTGAGCTCGTCGCGGGCGTGGGCGAGGGCGGCCAGCGCCTCCTTCGCACGACCCCGGGAGCTGTCGGCGGCCTCCTGGCGTTCCGCCAGGCGCTGGATCTCGCTTCGGGCCTCATCCAGCGCCTGCTGCAGCTCCTCGGCGCGCGCCTGGCCCTCCTGCGTGGTCTGCTCCAGGCGTGCCTGCAGTCCCGCGGCTTCCGCGCGGGCCTGCTCCAGCTCCTGCCCGAGCCCGGCCCGCGCCGCGGCGGCCTCCGCCGCATTCTTTTCCATCTCCTCCCGCAACGTCGCCAGCTCGGCGGCCGCCTCGTCCCGGGCGGATTCGGCCGCGGCCGCCTGGGTGCGCACGCGCTCCAGCTCGGCGGCGGTGGTGTCGCGGGCCTGGGTGAGATCGATCAGTGCCGCTTCCAGCTCATCCCGGCGTTTCTCGTTATCGGCGAGCTGCCCGCCCAGCTCGTCCTCGATGGCGCTGCGCTGCTGCTCCGCCTCTTCCCGGGCCTGTTCCGCCTCCAGTTGGCGGGCGTTGAGGCCCTCCAGCTCGTGGCGCAGGTTCTGCAGCTGCTGCTCCAGGGTCCTGGCCTCGGCGACGCGCCGCTCGTAGTCCTTGAGCTGTTCCCGGGCCCGGCTGAGTTCGCTCTCGGCCTCCTGGCGGGCGGCGTCGGCCTCGACCGTGGCCTCGCGGTAGCGCTCCACCTGGGCGCGGGCCTTGTCGCGGATGGCGGCGAGCTGCTTCTCCGCGGCGAGGCGCAGTCGCTCCAGGTCGCGGGCGGATCCGCCCTCGCCGGCACCCTCCCCGCCGGGGCGGACGCCGGCGGCCGGCAGCTCGATGACCTCCGCCGTGCCGGACCCCCTGGAGCCGGCGGCCGTCCGGGCGCGCACGGGCTGGTGGGCGCTGCCCTCGAGCCGGGCCTGGTCCACGGCGGCCAGCCCTCCGCTCAGGACCCGGCACTCCAGGCCCTGTTCGCTGAGCAGGAATGCCGCGGCGGCGGCGCGCTGGCCGGTGTCGGAACAGACGATGTAGCTGCGCCCGGTGTTGAACTGGGGCAGCGCCTCGCGCAGATCGGCGAGGCTGAGGTTGATGCTGCCGGGGAGGTGGCCCTCCAGGAACTCCTCCGAGCCGCGCACGTCGAGCCAGACCGCCTTGCCCTCGTCCACCAGGACGGAGGCCGGCTCGAGGTCGATCTGGTCCACCAGGGGCGACTTCATCAGCTCGAGGAAGTCGTCCTTGGACAGGCGCATGAGGATGCCTTCGCTCAGCATGGTGACCGTGGCGTTGCGCCGGGTGCTCGAGAGCAGCGCATCCTCGCCGAAGCTGTCGCCGCTGCCGAGCTCGGCCAGCGCCATCGGCCTGCCGTCCGGCCCCTTGCGCGAGACGCTGCAGCGGCCCTGGTTGATGATGTAGTAGTAGTCGCCCTCGTCGCCCTCCCGGACCACCACGTGGCCGGCCTCGACCGGCTCCGCCTCCATGCGCATGAGCATGCGCTGGATGTTGGCCGCCGGGATGCGCAGGAAGGCCTTGGACTGGAGCATGCGCGTCATCCAGTCCTCGTCGCCCTCGTCGCTGCCCAGCTCCGAGACCTCGTAGCCCCCGGCGCTCTCGCCGGTGAGGAGGACATCGAGGAGGGTGGTGTCCATGTGGGCGATGAGCGCGGGAGTGAGGGTTTCGCCCGTATGGGGCCGGGGCTGCTGGTTGGCCAGGGCGTGGTGGGCCAGCTCGCTGCCGGCCTCCACCCGCGCGGTCATCCTGCCGCGGCTGGAGAGGCCGACAGTCCCTTCGAGCAGGTAGATGGTCTGGTGATCCCGGGTTCCCTCGCGGAACAGGACCCGCCCCTGCGGCACACGCTCGAGCACGAACCGGGCGGCGATCTTCTCCAGCCGGTCCATGGACATGCCCCCGAAGGGTATCAGCCCCTTCAGGGTCTCGATGTCGATGTGGTTGACTTCAGCCATGCCTCTCCCGGGCGGCGCTACCTGTCTCGTTTCCTCTCCGTCGGACCACGCGCCGCACCCGGGCGTCAGGATGCGCGCCGGAGCGGCCGGGGTCGGTACGGGCCTGGGCGCCTGCCGGTCCGGCGGGCGATATCCCAGGCGTCTCGGCTATTTATAGCGCACCCGGTGGGGGGTAACCATCATCCTCCGTCACATAACGGCACCTCCGTGAACCGCAGATGGATGCGTTAGAAGGTACAATGCAGACGTTCCGCGCATCCCCCCCGCGGTCGCGTGAGAGCCAATCGACCTGCCCCGGCAGGACTGCCGAAAACAGCAAGGAGACCAGTTCATGACACGCCTCCGGGCCCTGATATTCGACGTGGACGGCACGCTGGCCGATACCGAGCGCGACGGCCACCGTGTCGCCTTCAACCGCGCCTTCGCCGAGGCCGGGCTGGACTGGGACTGGGATGTGCCCCTGTATGGCGAGTTGCTGGAGGTGACCGGCGGGCGCGAGCGCATTCTCTACTACCTGGACCGGTTCCGCCCCGATTTCCCCCGCCCGGACGATCTTGACGGCTTCATCAGGGGCCTGCACCAGGCCAAGACCCGCATCTACACCGATCTCCTCGGCAGCGGCCGGATCCCGCTGCGGCCGGGCGTGGAGCGGCTGCTGCGCGCGGCCCGGGCGGCGGGGCTGCGGCTGGGCATCGCCACCACCACCACCCCGGTGAACGTGCTGGCGCTGCTGGAGAACACCCTCGGGCCGGAGAGCCCGGCCTGGTTCGACGTCATCGCCGCGGGGGAGATGGTGCCGGCCAAGAAGCCGGCGCCGGACATCTATGTCTACGCCCTCGACGCGCTGGGCCTCTCCGCCGCCGAGTGCCTCGCCTTCGAGGACTCCCGCAACGGCCTGCTGGCCGCCCGGGCGGTGGGCCTGCCGACCCTGGTGACCGTCAACGCCTATACCCGCGACCATGATTTCACCGGGGCGAGCCTGGTCATCGACGAGCTGGGCGGGCCGGAGCGCCCCTTCACGGTGCTCCAGGGCGAGGCCGGCGCGGCGCGCTGGGTGGATCTCGACCTGCTCGCGGAGGTGCACCGCCGTGCCCATGCCTGAAGCCCGCTTCCGCCTCGCCCCGCGCATGGCCGAGATCCAGCCCTTCTACGTGATGGAACTGCTCGGCCGGGCCAAGGCCCTGGAGGCCGCCGGGCGCGACATCGTGCACATGGAGGTGGGCGAGCCCGATTTCCCGACTCCCGAGCCGGTGCTGGAGGCGGTGCGGGAGGCCCTGGAGCACGGACGCATGTTCTACACCCCGGCGCTGGGCATGCCGGAGCTGCGCGCGGCCATCGCCGGCTTCTACCGGGACCGCTACGGGGTGGAGGTGGCCCCGGAGCGGATCCTGGTGACCCCGGGCGCCTCCGGCGCCCTGCAGCTGGCCACCGCCGTGCTGCTGGCTCCCGGCGAGGCGCTGCTGATGGCCGACCCCGGCTACCCCTGCAACCGCCACTTCGCGCGCCTGGTGGAGGCGCGGGCGGTGGGCGTGCCGGTGGGCCCGGAGAGCGGCTACCAGCTCACCGCCGCCCAGGTGGAGGCCCACTGGACCGCGGAGACCGCCGCGGTGCTGGTGGCCAGCCCCTCCAATCCCACCGGCACGGTGGTGGAGCGGGCCGAGATGGCGGCCATCGCCGCGGCCGTCCACCGGCGCGGCGGGCGGTTGCTGGTGGACGAGATCTACAACGGGCTGGTCTACGAGGGCGACGTGACCACCGCCCTGGCGATCACCGACGAGGCCTTCGTCATCAACAGCTTCTCCAAGTACTTCGGCATGACCGGCTGGCGCATCGGCTGGCTGGTGGCCCCGCCGGCCTACGTGCGCGACCTGGAAAAGCTGGCCCAGAACCTGTTCATCTCCGCCCCCACCCCCTCCCAGTACGCCGCCCTGGCCGCCCTGCGGCCCGAGACCCTGGCCATCGCCGAGGAGCGGCGGCTGGCGTTCCGGGAGCGGCGCGACTACCTGCTGCCGGCGCTGCGGGAGCTGGGATTCCACATCCCGGTCACGCCCCAGGGCGCCTTCTACCTCTATGCCGACATCAGCGCCTTCAGCGACGACAGCCACCGCTTCGCCATGGACCTGCTGGAGCGGGCCGGCGTGGCCGTCACCCCGGGGCTCGATTTCGGCGCCAACGCCCCCGGGCGCCATGTCCGCTTCGCCTACACCACCTCCCTGCCGCGGCTGGAGGAGGCGGTGGCCCGCATCCGCGCCTACCTGGAGGGCCCATGATTTTCGATCCCCCCCTCGAGTCCGCCGAGCTGCTGCGCCGCTACCAGCGGTTCATGGCGGAGGTCTATCTCCCCTGGGGCGAGAAGGCGGTGCTGCACTGCCCCAACACCGGCGCCATGACCGGCTGCTGCACCCTCGGCAGCCAGGTCTGGTTCTCCGATTCGCGCAATCCGAAGCGCAAGTACCCCCTCACCTGGGAGATCGTGGAGGTGGACGGCGGCCACCTGGTGGGCGTGAACACCCACCGCGCCAACGCCCTGGTGCGCGAGGGCATCGAGGACGGGACCGTCGCCGAGCTGCAGGGCTACGACCGTATCCGCCGCGAGGTGCGCTACGGCGAGGGGGAGCGGCGCAGCCGCATCGACCTGCTGCTGGAGCGGGAGGGGGAGCGCTGCTTCGTGGAGGTGAAGAGCGTCACCCTGGGGCGGGAGGACGGCCTGGGACTGTTTCCCGACGCGGTGACCGCCCGCGGCACCAAGCACCTGCGCGAGCTGATGGGGGTGGCCGCGGCGGGTGATCGCGCCGTGCTGCTGTTCTGCGTCCAGCACACAGGCATCGACCGCGTGGCCCCCGCCGACCAGGTCGACCCGGTCTACGGGCGCACCCTGCGCGAGGCGGCCGCCGCGGGGGTCGAGATCATCGCCTACGGCGCCGAGGTCTCCCCGGAGGCGATCCGCCTCACCGGGCGCCTGCCGGTGCTGCTCTGATTGCTGGCTCTTCTGCCAGATGGCGGGTGGGGAAACGACGAGCCACTCTCGCCAGGACGCCCAGGCAATGGCCTGGCTGCAAGCCCCTTCAGCGATGCGCCTGCGCCGCTGCACCGACCGTCTGCGTCCCAATCTCTCCATCCGTCATTGCCGGCCGCTCCCTTGGCGGCCTTTGCGCCTTGGCGAGAAGGCTGAACAGGACCCGGGGCGCACGGGCAGGACCGGGGGAGGAGCCGCACCCGCTCAGGCGGGGATCACCAGCGTGAGGCCCAGCACGCCGAGCAGGGCGAAGGCGAGGCGGCGCAGGGCCGGGTCGGACAGCGGCGGGCGCCAGCGGCGGCCGGCCCAGGTGGCCGCCAGCACCACCGGCACGCAGAGCAGTCCCAGGGTGAGGCGATCGGCGCTCAAACCGCCGTCGAGCCAGACCAGCGCGAGGCGCACCAGGGTGGTGAAGGTGAACGCCGCCAGCAGGGTGACCCGCACCACCGGCACCGGCACCGGCTCGCGGTAGAGGTGGTAGACCAGGGGCGGCCCGGCGGTGCTGAACATGCCGCCGCCGAGTCCGCCCAGCAGGCCGGCGAAGAGGTTGCCAGGCACGCCCGTGCGGCGCGGCCGCGGCTGGGGCCGGAACATGAAGATGGCGCAGGCGCCGAGCAGGAACAGGCCCAGGGCGGTCCGCAGGGCCTGGGTCGCCGCGCTGTCGAGGAGGGTCAGCAGCCACAGCCCCAGCGGCACTCCGGTGAGCATGCCCGCCGCGAGCTGCAGCAGGATCCGCCGGTCCACCTCCCGGTGCACCCGCACCAGGGAGTAGCTGGTATTGAACAGCGACATGATGCTCACCACCACGGCGGTGAAGGGGATGGGCGCCAGGTGCGCCACGCTCACCGCGCCCATGACGATGAGTCCGAGGGCGAAGCCGGTGACGGTCTGGACATAGCTGCCCAGCGCCACGAGCGCCAGGAAGGGGAGAAGGATGGAGAGTTCGGTCACGGGAAGGGGCTGCGGCTCGGCGGCCGGGTGGAACAGGGCTGCGCATTGTAGCCCCCCTGTGGGAGGAGATCACCCGCAGCGCAGGGCGCGGGGGGCGGTCGCGAGCGCCTCATCCGGGGGCTGGGGCTCTTCAGCACCCTGAACTCACGCCCCGGATGAAAAGTCCGATGCACTGGTGCGCACGGCGCACCCTACGCAGATCGCACAACTGGCCGCCGGGGCCTCCGTGGGGTGCGCCGCGCGCACCGGGCCGTCACTGCCAGCCTTCGCCAAGCCTCCTGTTCCCTGCGCGTCGGGGCGGCGGGCACGCTGCCGCGCCTCAGCGCCCCGTGCCCTCGATGCGCACGCGGCTGAAGGCGAAGTCGCCGCCCTCGTTCACCAGGGTGAAGCCGGTGAAGGGATCCCGCAGCCCGCGGTCGCTGGCGCTGAACAGCTCACCGCCGTCCAGCAGCACGGTCATCTCGCCGCTGTCGCGGCGCTGCCAGGTGAGGGTGTGGGTGCCGCCGTCGTCCAGCGCCGGCACATCCTCGCGCACCTCGACGATGGCGCTGCGGCGGGGGCTGTAGCGGCGCAGCTCGATGGCCGGGCGGGCGCCGCCCAGGTAGACCAGTTGGTAGCCGGTGTCGCGGTAGGGGCCCTGGTAGGGCCCGAAGCTGAAGCGGCTGTTGCCGCTGCCGCCGAGCGCCGCCATCTCCACCTCCACCAGGAAGGCGTTGGTGATGGGCAGCTCGGTATGGATCTCGCCCCGTCCGGGCTGGGCGGCGGGTTGGGCCTGCTGCTGGCCGCCGTTCTTCAGCACCTCCTGCATCAGGATGCCCACGATCTGGGATGCGGCGTCCCGGGACCCGCCCTGCTCGGCGGGGGGTTGCGCGGACTGGGCCGTCACCCGGCTGCGCAGGCCGACGCTGCGCGCCACCCAGAACTCGCCGCTGTCCACCATCCAGGCCGGCCCGCGTGTGTAGTCCCCGTCGCTGAAGGTCTCGTCGAGGAGGGTCTCGCGCCAGGGCCAGTGGTAGCGGCGCAGCACCTCGCGGGCCTCCTTGATGAACCAGGGGCTGGCGCTGCGATCGCTCTCGGCCTGGTCGAGCAGCCGGTTCATGTCGTCCACCAGGGCCTGGGTGTTGTCCTCCGCCGCGGTCACCGGACCGGCGAGGAAGGCGGCCAGGGCGGCGGCCGCCAGGGGGGCGATTCGCGGGTGCATGTTCTTCTCCTCCATCCGGCCGGTTCTCCGGCGACACCATGCCCCGAGTTTGCCACCCCCGCCGCGCGGGGCCAAGCCGTGACGCGGGGGCGGTGATCATTTCAACGCGAAGACGTGGCAAGGACGGGCTGGGAACGCCGGCGCCCAGCCCGCCTGCCCTGGATGCCGGCCGGTACCGGCCTGTCGCTACAGCGCTGTACCGCCATGAAAGCCCTGCGGCATGCAGGACATGAATTTTCATTGTTTGGCGTCATGGCGTCATGGCGTCATGGCGTCTTGGCGTTGAAGTGACCGTACCCGTTGCGGGGGCAACTTTGCCGCGCGTTATACTTACCCCCTTCGCCGCCCCGATGCCGACCATGTCCCGCTGGAATTTCCTCAGCTCCCTGCGCCACCGCGATTTCCGCCTCTACTACGTGGGGCAGCTGGTGTCGCTCAACGGGACCTGGATGCAGACCGTGGCCCAGTCCTGGCTGGTCTACCGCCTCACCGACTCCAGCTTCATGCTCGGCCTGGTGGCGTTCCTGGCCATGCTGCCGGTGCTCCTGTTCGGCCTGCTGGGCGGGCTGCTGGCCGATCGCCTGCCGCGGCGGCGGCTGTTCCTGGTGGCCCAGGCCCTGGCCATGGCGCAGGCCCTGGTGCTGGCCACCCTGGCGCTGGGCGGCTGGATCGAGGTCTGGCACGTGATGGTGCTGGCCCTGCTGCTGGGGCTGGTGCACGCCTTCGAGATGCCCGCCCGCCACACCTTCATCGCCGAACTGGTGCCCCGGGAGGACCTGCCCAACGCCATCGCGTTGAACTCCAGCGCCTTCAACATCGCCCGCTTCGTGGGGCCGACCCTGGCGGGCTGGGTGGTGGCGGGTTTCGGCGAGGGGACCGCGTTCGCGGTCAACGCCGTCACCTTCCTGGCGGTCATGGGGGCCATCCAGCGCATGAACAACCCGCCGCCGCTGCCCGACGGGCGGGAGGGCGGCCCCGGGCGCCTGGCCGAGGGGCTGCGCTTCGCCTGGGGCGCGCCGGTCATCCGTTCCGCGCTGGGAATGGTGGGGCTGACGAGCCTGCTCGGCTCCTCCTACGCCATCCTGATGCCCGTGTTCGCCCGCGAGATCTTCGCCGGCGGCGCCGGTACCCTCGGTCTGCTGCTGGGGTCCGCGGGCGCGGGCGCCATGCTGGCGGCGCTGCGCCTGGCGCAGCGGGCCAGCGGCAGCGGGCTGGATCGGCTCATCGGCCACTCCGGGGTGGTGGCGGGCGTGTTCATGCTGCTGTTCGCCGGGGCGCGCCACCTGGGGCTGGCGCTGGTGCTGCTGCCGGTCATCGGGTTCTGCTTCACCAGCCTGGTGGCGTCGGCCAACACGCTGATTCAGCTGGAAGTCCCGAACCGGTTGCGGGGGCGGGTGATGTCCCTGTTCTCGGTCACCTTCATCGGCCTGACGCCGCTGGGCAACCTGGTGGCGGGCACGCTCGGACACTGGCTGGGGGCGCCGCTGACGGTGGCGCTGTTCGGTGGCGCCTGCCTGGCGGGCGCACTGGCCTACCTGGCTGCGGCACCCCGTTGAGGGCCTCGGGAGCGAGGCCCTCAACGGGGTGCGTCGATGGATTCAGCCCCAGCTGCGCACGCGGCCGGTATCCACGTGCACGAAACCGGACTTGGGGTAGTAGCCGACGCCGCCGGCCTGGAGCGAGAGGGCGGCCTTGCGCAGGTGGGCCAGGTCGCAGCCGGGCAGGCGGATGTCGATGGCCTTGCCCTCCATGTGCAGGCTGCGCTTGGCCACGCCGCTGGACTTGGCGCGGAGCATGGCGTTGGTGGCGGGCGAGCGGTAGCCGGAGATGATCTCGAAGGACTTGCCCTTGCAGCCCACCTTGAGCTGGAGCCGGTGCAGGATGTCCATCAGCTCCGGGTCGATGGAGGTGACCTCGTCGTTGCGGTAGTCGCGGAGGATGTGGTTGATCTCGTCCAGGCCCTCGTCGAGGTAGCTGCCGTTGGCCCAGTAGGTGGTGCGCAGGCGTTCGCCGGTGTGCAGGTTGAGAAACGCGATGTGGCGTTCGCGCTCGGTGCCTATCTTGGCCAGGGCCGCGGGGCTGGCCAGGGTGGCCGCCGTGGCCAGGGAGATCCCCAGGAAGCGGCGGCGATGGTGACAATGGGGCTGCTCGATAGTGCTAAGTAGCCGTCTACGCGTCACGGTTACCCCCTCCAATCGGTTGTCAAAAGTAAAAATCTGTAGCTTTTTAACCGAATCGGAGGGGCAAAGTAAATGATCCCGCTCACATTGGGCGGGAATGCGGACCACCGTGCGGCGGCGCGGATCAGTGGCGCGGGTAGCCGAACAGGGCCTGCTCCATGCGTCGATCGCGGTCGTAGATATCGTTGCGGAAGTTCACCACGCCGGCGGCGTCGACCCAGGCGGTGAGGTAGACCAGGTAGACGGGAATGGACCTGGGCAGGGAGATGATGCGGTGCTCGCCCGAGTCGATGGCCTCCAGCAGCGACGCCTCGTTCCAGCTGCTGCCCTCCAGGACGCGCAGGGCCAGCTCGATGGGTTTTTCCAGGCGGATGCAGCCGGAGCTGAAGGTGCGCACGGTGCGCTGGAAGAGGTTGCGCGACGGGGTGTCGTGCAGGTAGATGTCGAACCGGTTCGGCAGCATGAACTTGATCCGGCCGAGCGCGTTCAGGGGGCCCGGCAGCTGCTGCAGCCGGTAGGGGAACGCCCGGCCGGAGCCCGGTTCCCACTCCATCTCCGCGGGCGGGATGACCTCGGCGTTGGCGGACCAGTCGCTGAGGATCCGGATGCCCTGGCGATCGAAGTACTCCGGGTCGCGCTCCAGCTTGGGCAGGAGATCCAGGCGGGCGATACGCTTGGGGACGTTCCAGTAGGGATTCAGCTCCAGGTAGGTCATCCGCTGGGTGAAGGCCGGTGTGCTCCGGTAGGTGCGGCCGATGATGACCTTCATGTCCAGCGGCGGCTGGTCCCGTTCCAGGTATTCGAGCTCGAAGGCGGCGACATTCACCTGGATGTGGCGGGGCCCGAAGTCGCGGGGCAGCCAGCGCCAGCGCTCCAGGTTGATGACCAGCTGGCGGACCCGCTCCCGGGCGCTGGCGGCGAGCGCCGCCCGGGTGCGCCGGCCCACCACGCCGTCCACCTCCAGCCCGTGGCGCGACTGGAACGCCCGCACCGCCGCGTCCAGTTCCCCGTCGAAGAGCTCCGGGTCGGCCGGGAGGCGGGACGGCGCGTCACCGGTGATCTGCAGCCGGTGGCGGAGGATCGGGACGCGGGCGTCGCGCATGCCCGACTCCAGCTTCTCGCCGGCGGGCAGCTCGGGCCAGCCGCCGGAGTCGGCCAGGGCCCGGTAGCGGACCAGCGCCTCGCGCAGGCGCCGGTAGCCGGGGTGGGCGGGGCGCTGGCTGTCCAGGGCCCCGCTGACGGGACGGCCGGCCGCCACCTGCCGGAGCAGGTCGCCCGGGTTGCCGGCCTGGACCGGGATGTGCCAATCCGGGTCCACGTCGGCGGGGCGGCGGCGTCCCTCGGCGAGATGCCGCGCCAGGACCAGGAAGGCGTCGCTGAACAGCAGCTCCAGCCGGGCGGCGTCGGCGCCGTTCAGCGGGGTGGCGAGCAGGAGCGGCTCGATCTCCGGCAGGTGGTACTCGGCGGGATTCAGCCCCTCGTCGCCGCTGGCGCGCACCGCCTCCAGCAGCGACCGGGCCGCGGCGGTGGGGCCGTCCCGGTCGATCCAGAACGGCCGCCAGTCGCGCTCCGCGTAGAAGCGCTCCACCTCGCGCGGCGTGTACAGGGTGAGCAGGCCCACCAGCCGGGGCTCCAGCAGGGTCCCCGCGGGGCCGGCGGCCTCCCCGGGCTCCGGGCGGACCGGCTCGGGCGGGGTGGTGACGGCCGGCGCGGCGCTGGCGACACCGAGCAGCAGCCACAGCATCAGGAACAGGTGGCGTCCGGCGCTGGTTGGCCGGCGATCGACTGCTGCAGGCTTCATGTCCATATCCATCTTGACCGTCTCCGGGCGCCGGATCTTTCCCGGCTTCCCGGCGCGTTCGAGGCGCTAGTTTTTTACTTCGAATACGGCCCGGGCGAGATGGTCGATCTCCTCGGCGGCCTTGGAGCGGGGGGCCCACTCCGCCGCGCCCAGCCCCTCGGTGAGGCTGCGGCGCATGACCACGCGGTAGCCCAGGCTGGTGGGAGCGAGGCTGATGCCCTTGACGTGGTTCATCGCCTCCTCGGTCTCCTGGGTTTCGCGGATCTGCTGGTTGGTGTCGGCCTTGTTGATGACCACCATCACCGGCAGCTCGGGCTTGGCCTGCCGGGCCTCCTCGATGAGTTCCATGGTGTCGCTCAGCGCCCAGACGTCGGCCTGGCCCGGCAGCAGGGGGATGAGCACCTTGTCGGCCACCTTGAGGGCGGCGCGCAGGCCCACCTTGTCGCCCGCGGCGATGTCCACGATGATGTCGTCGAAGAGGTCGCTGATGCGATCGATCTCGTCGGCCAGGGCCGTTTCGGCGGCGATGAGGCTGTAGATCACCGGCTGGTGGCGCTCCTCCTTGCGTACGGCCAGGAGGGTGGAGATGGTGTGCAGCGGGTCGGAGTCGATGATGAGGGCGCGGCGCATCTGGTAGGCCGACCAGACGCCCAGATTGAACGAAATCGTGCTTTTTCCCGTGCCGCCCTTCAGGTTGCCCACCAGCAGGATCATGACGTCGCCCCCTCCGGCCAAGTCTTGTTTTTCGAGGGTTTCATCTTATACCGGCGGAGGAGCCGCTGGATAGCCGGGGCGCAGGGGGAAGCGCAGCAGCTCCTCGCCACGGATCTCCCCGTCCGGCCCGAAGCGCCTCTCCCGCAGCCACACCTCCCCCGAGCCGGTGACCACCAGGGCGGTGGAGGACCGGGTGCCGTAGTCGCTGCCGCGGATGAAGCGGCGCGAGAGCAGGCGCTCCCGATCCGCTCCCACCCCGGTGTCGGGCAGGTGGGCATCGGGCGCGACGGTCTCGTCGGCGAGCAGGGCCAGGAGCGACTCCAGCAGGGGCGCCGCCCCGCCGGCCCGCTCCAGCGCCACCGCCAGCGCCGCGCAGCCGCCGGTGACCTTGGGCCAGGGCGTGTTGAGCCGGTGGTTGCTGAGCCCGTGGATGCCCGGACCGAGGGGTGCGGTGCCGCCGCCCCGGTTGGAGAAGTAGTGCAGGTTGCGCAGGTCCCCGGCCAGCAGGTTGAAGCCCCGGTAGCGGGTGGCCGTCTCCGGCAGGCGGGCCAGGAAGCCGGCGGGGTGTTCGCTGCCGGTGAGGTAGCGGCTGACCAGCTCGCCCCGCGAGGCGGGTTGCGGCGGCGGCGTGGCCTGGGGTTCGCGGACGTTGGTCACGGCGGCGAAGCGTCCCTCGCGGGTGATGCCGAGCCAGGTCCCGCCCGCCTCCAGGTCGCGTCCGCCCGCCACCTGGGGCGCGTCGGGCCAGAACGCGACCGGCGCGGCGGGACGGGCGTGGAACTCGTCGCGGTTGGCGGCCACCACCAGCGGGTACTCGGGGTGGTGGCGGAAGGCGAGCAGGATCAGGCACATGGATGTTCGGCTGGTGGCGGGACGTCTCTCCAGTGTAGACGCGCGGGACGGGGGAAAGTGCCCCCGGGCAGGCGGCCCGGGCTGGCCTGGCCGCGTTCGCGGGCGGTAGGATGCGTGGCGGGACAACCGACCGGAGGACTGGGCATGGCCATGGATCGCGAGGACGAACGGCTGCTGGCGGAACTGCTGCGCGGGCAGCGCTGGGGGGCGCTGGCCACCGCCGCGGCGGATGGGCCGCTCGCATCCATGGTGGCGTTCGTCGCCGAGCCGGGCTGCTCCGGCCTGCTGCTGCACCTGAGCCGGCTGGCGGCCCATACCCGCAACCTGCGCGCCGATCCCCGGGCCTCGCTGGTCATCGGCGCGCCCGACGGCGGGGAGGGCGATCCCCAGACCCTGCCGCGGGTCACCCTGAGCGGCACGGTGGAGATCGTGGAGCGGGACGCGGTGGATTACGCCACGGCCCGGGAGCGCTACCTGCAGCGCCTGCCCGGCGCCGAGCCCCGGTTCGGCTTCGGCGACTTCGGCCTGTTCCGCCTGCGCCCCCGGGAGGCCCGCTACGTGGGCGGCTTCGGCCGTGCCTGGACCCTCGGTCCCGAGACCCTGGCGCGGCTCTGTCAGGGTGGTGCGTGAATGCGTGAATGCGTGAATGCGTGAATGCGTGAGTGCGTTAGTGCGTTAGTGCGTGAGTGCGTGAGGGGCG